>Ga0194121_10001080_pt1 | contig 47490 bp, 44 predicted proteins | sample TA2MahCa50mmetaG_FD_148609 | JGI IMG/M metagenome (GOLD analysis project Ga0194121, IMG submission 148609) | Freshwater microbial communities from Lake Tanganyika, Tanzania - TA2015020 Mahale Deep Cast 50m | ecosystem: Environmental > Aquatic > Freshwater > Lake | place: Tanzania: Lake...
TGGGACCGCTGTGGGTGTGGCTCGCCTACGGCGAGCATCCCGGCCCGACCGCGCTGGCGGGGGGCTTGATGGTGCTCGCGGCGCTAGCGGCCAACGAGGGCATCGCGCTTGCGCTGGAGAAAAAGCGAGCCTAGATCTCAGGTTGTCGAGGCGCGGATCTCCTCGAGCACCGGCCGCAGGTGGCCGAGGAACGCGTCCGGATTCTCGCTCATGGGGAAGTGCCCGAGGCCCTTCATGATGGTGACCTTCGCGCCCTGGATCTTCGCCGCGGCCGCCTGGGTGTCGGCGGGCGAGGCCGAATAATCGTACTCGCCGGTGAGCAGGTACAGCGGGCAGGACGCAGTGTCGATCTCGCCCAGGCGGGCGCGGATGTCGCCCTCCACCTGGTAGAAGTGCAGATCGCCGGTGAACACCCCCGGACCGCCCTGCATGTAGTGCCACACGGTTTCCCAGCGCTCGGCCTGCGGGCTGAGCGGGGACATCAGGCCCCAGGCGATCGCGCCGCAGGCCTGGCCGCCATGCACCTCGGCGTGGTTGAGCCAGGCCGGATCGTAATAGCGCGTGCCGAAAGCCGAGGTCTGCAGGCCGACCAGCGCGCGCATTGCGCGCGCGTGCTTGAGCGCCAGGTCGAGCACGATGCGACCGCCGATGGAGCAGCCCATCACCACCGGGCGTTGCAACCCCAGCTCCCGCGCCACGGTCAGGATGTGCTCGGTGTAGCGCGTGGTGGTAAGTTGGTAGTCTTCCTTCTCCCAGCCCGCCGGCGGCGAGGACTTGCCGTGCCAGGGCATGTCGAAGGCGACGACGCGGAAATGGCGCGTGATCGCCGGGTCGTTCAGCACCGCGCGGAACTGCCGGCCATCCGAGCCGGCGGTGTGCAGGCACAGCAGCGGTATGCCCTGTCCGGCTTCCTCAAAGTAAACCCGGTGCGGCCTGCCCTCGATCGAGAGCCGTGCATAGCGGCCGACGATCGCCTCGAGCCTCGCGGTCATGGGGATGAAAGGCGGCGCGGCGCCGCCAGGGCCAGTTTGAGGTACATGAGGTAGGCCACCAGCACGCGCTGGTCGCCCTCGAAGCGCACGTCGCCGCGGCGCAGCAGCGCGAACAGGTCACTCCAGCCCGGCTCGGGCACCTTGCGCCAGAAGCGGTCCCAGGAGTCCGTGCTGGCGCGGATGGCAAAGGACCAGGCGCGCATCACCAGCGGGCCCTTCTCCATCGACTCGATGCGGCCGGCGCGTACGGTGAGCAGGTACTGCGCCTCGCCCACCTCGATGAGGAAGGTCTCGTTCATCTGCCGGCCCCAGCGCATGATGGCGGGGTCGGCGTTCACCAGTTCGGGCAGTTTGTCGATCACGGCTGGGCATCCGGCGCGCAGCGCCGGGATAGACCCTCGGCCATGCGGTTTTTCAAGTGCGCGCTCGCGCCACGGCACGGACCGGAGGCATATCAGCGGCTTTTCTTCGCGATCACCTTGGCGATGACCGGAAAGTAGGCCTCGCCGAAGCCGGACTCTGAAGCCCGCTTCAGCAGCAGGCGCGCATTGGAGGCGCCGCTGAGTTCCAGTCCGGCGTTGCCTGCCAGTTCCAGCGCATATCGGAGGTCCTTGAGCGCGTACAGCGTGCAATAGGCGCGGTTGGGGAACTTCCCCTGCAGCATGGCCTTCATGCCGTGGTTGCGCAGCGCGAAGCTGTCTGCCGAGCCCTTGGCGAGCACCTCGAACGCCAGCTCCGGCTTGATCCCGGAATGGCGCACCAGCGCGAGCGCCTCGGCCAGCGCCACCACATTCTGGAACAGCACCATGTTGTTGATGATCTTCATGGTCTGCCCGGCGCCCGCGGGGCCGCAGTGCGTGATGTCGGTGGCGATGTGCTCCAGCAGCGGGCGGATGCGGTTGAAGGCCTTCTCGGTACCGCCCACCATGACCGACAAGGTGCCCTCCTGCGCCGCCTCGCGGGTGCGCGCCACCGGCGCGTCGCAGAACTGGATGCCGCGCTCACCAAAGCGGGCGTGCAGGTCCTTGGCGAGGCACACCGAGGTGGTGGAGAGGTCCACGACGCAGCCGCCGGGACGCATGTTGCTCAGCAGGCCGCTGCCGCCGATGCACACCTTCTGCACCTCGGTCCGGCCCGGCAGGGACAGGAACACGGTGTGGCTGCGCTGGCCGATGTCGGCGATGGACTCGCCCGCGTAGACGCCGAGCTCGCCCAGGCGCTCCAGGGGCGCATCGTCGATGTCGAACGCGCACACCTGCTCGCCCGACTTCTGCGCCAGGTTGCGGCACATCGGCTCGCCCATCACGCCCACGCCGACAAACCCGAGCATCGGTCCTCCCAGACCCCTGCGCGGCCTTCAGGATGCCGTTGTTCCCACGGCGAAACTCAATCCGCGAAGCCGCATGTTAGCCCAGCGACGCCGTTCACACGAGCTTCGCGGCGGCGGTCTCGATGCGGTCGCAGGCGCGGTCCAGGTGCTCCTGCGCGGCGGCGAAGGAGACGCGGAAATAGGGCGAAAGGCCGTAGCCCGCGCCGTTGGGCAGCGCCACGCCGGACTCCAGCAGGTAGGCGGTGACCTCGGCGTCGTTCTCCAGCACCTTGCCCTGCGGCGTGCGCTTGCCCAGCCAGCCGGCGCAAGAGACATAGGCGTAGAACGCGCCATCAGGCGGCAGGCAGGACAGGCCGGGAATGGCGTTCAGGCGCGGCACCAGCTTGTCGCGCCGCGACTGGAAGATCGCGCAGCGCTCCCGCACGATGTCCTGCGGGCCGTTCAGGGCCGCGACGGCGGCCGCCTGGCTGACCGAGGAGGGATTGAGCGAACTCTGCGCCTGCAGCCGCGCCATGGCGCGGATGAGTTCTGCGGGCCCGGCGCCGTAGCCCAGCCGCCAGCCGGTCATGGCGTAGGTCTTGGAGCAGCCGTTGACGGTCAGCGTGCGCGCGGCGAGCTGCGGCGCGATCGCCGCCAGCATCGCGAACCGCCGGCCGTCGAACAGCACGTGTTCGTAGATGTCGTCGGCGATCACCCAGACATGGGGACGGCGCTCCAGCACCGCGACCAGGGCGCGCAACTCCGCCTCCGAGTACACCGCGCCGCTGGGGTTGGAGGGCGAATTGAGCATCAGCCACCGGGTCCGCGGCGTGACCGTGGCCTCCAGTTCCTCGGGCCGCAGCTTGAAGCCGTGCTCCGCCCTGGTCGGCACCCAGACCGGCACGCCCCCGGCGTAGTGCGTGATGTCGGCATAGGCCGCCCATGACGGCGCCGGAATCAGCACTTCGTCGCCCGGGTCCAGGGTCGCCATGAGCGCGTTGTGCAGCACCTGCTTGCCGCCGGCGCCCGCGGAAATATTCTCCGGCTTGAAGACGACGCCGTTCTCGCGCTGGAACTTGGCCGTGATGGCCGCCTTCAGCTCCGCGGTGCCGTCTGCGGGCGTGTAGTGCGTCTGGCCCTCCTTCATGGCGCGGTAGGCGGCCTCGATGACGTGGTCCGGGGTGTTGAAGTCGGGCTCGCCCTGCGCGAGCTCGAGGATGTCCACGCCCGCGGCGCGGAGTTCGCGGGCGCGCTGCGCGGCGGCGGCGGAAGCGGAGATGCGGGTGCGGGTGACGCGGGCGGAGGGCCGAAACATGCGCAGCACTCTACGCAAGCCCAGGCGCGGCATCAAATAGAATCGCGGCATGAGCCTTTCGCGCCTGAAAGCCCTGCTCGGCGACTACCCTTGCACCGAGGCGCTCAAGCAGGGGCGCGTCGCCTCGGATTCGGTCGCGCTCGAGTTCGCCGCCATTCAGCCGCCCAGCTCCGGCTTCAAGCGCGTGGTGCGCGGCCTGGAGTTCGACATCGCCGAGCTGTCCATGACCACGTTCCTCATGGCGCGCGCCGCCGGCAAGCCCTACCGCCTGCTGCCGGCGGTGGTGCTGGCCCGCCTGCAGCACGACCGCCTGGTGCGCGACGCAGAGCGCCCCGCCTTCGGGCCCGGCGAGCTGCACGGCAGGACCATCGGCCTGCGCATGTACTCGGTCACCACCGCGATGTGGCTGCGCGGCCTCCTCGCCGAGGATCACGGCGTGGACCCGAGCCGCATCCGCTGGGTCACCTTCGAAGAAGGCCATGTCGCGGAGTTCGCCGACCCCGCCTGGGTGGAGCGCGCCCCCTCGGGCAAGGACCTCATCGCCATGCTGCTCGCCGGCGAGATCGACGCCGCGGTCACCGGCGACGAGAGGCTGTCCGATCCGCGCATCGTGCCGGTGATTCCCGGGGTCGCGGCGGCGGCGCAGGCCTGGCGCGCGCGCAAGGGCGCGATCCAGGTCAACCACATGGTGGTGGCCAAGGACACCGTTTCCGAGGCGGCTGCCACCGAAGTGTCGCGCATGCTGGAGGCGAGCATCCGCGCCGCCGGCAGCCCGGAGATGAATCCCTATGGCCTGGAGGCCAACCGCCGCAACCTCGAGGTCGCGATCGACTACGTGCACCGGCAGGGCCTGATCCCCAGGCGCTATGGCGTCGAGGAACTGGTCCGATGATCATCGATTGCCACGGTCACTACACCACCGCCCCGCAGGCGCTTTGGGACTGGCGCAAGCTGCAGGTCGCCGGGCAGAAGCCCGGCGCGCTGAACGTGTCGGATGACCAGCTGCGCGAGTCCCTGGAGGGCGCGCAGTTGAAGCTGCAGCGCGAGCGCGGGTCGGACCTCACCTTCTTCTCCCCCCGCGCCGGCTCCATGGAGCACCACGTCGGCGACGCCGCCATCAGCCAGGCCTGGTCGCGCGAGTGCAACGAGCTCATCCACCGCGTCTGCAGCCTGTACCCGGCGAACTTCGCCGCGGTGTGCCAGCTGCCGCAATCGCCCGGGGTGCCGCCCGCAAACTGCATCCCGGAACTGGAGCGCTGCGTGAAGGAACTGGGCTTCATCGGCTGCAACCTCAACCCGGACCCTTCAGGCGGCTGGTGGAAGGAACCGCCGCTCACCGACCGGTGGTGGTACCCGCTGTACGAGAAGATGGTCGAGCTGGAGGTGCCGGCGATGGTGCACGTGAGTTCTTCCTGCAACCCGGCGTTCCACTTCACCGGCGCGCACTACATCAACGCCGACACCACGGCCTTCATGCAGTTCCTGGGCTCGGATCTGTTCCGCGATTTCCCGTCGCTGCGCTTCGTCATCCCTCACGGCGGCGGCGCGGTGCCGTACCACTGGGGCCGCTACCGCGGCATCGCGCAGGACCTGAGGCGCCCGCCGCTCGCGGACCTGCTGCTGAAGAACGTCTTCTTCGACACCTGCGTGTACCACCGGCCCGGCATCGAGCTGCTGCTCAAGGTGATCCCGGCGGACAACATCCTGTTCGCCTCGGAGATGGTGGGTGCGGTGCGCGGCATCGACCCCGACACCGGGCACTACTTCGACGACACCAAGCGCTACATCGACGCCATCGACTGGGTGAGCGCGGCGGACAAGAAGAAAATCTTCGAGGACAACGTCAGGCGCGTCTATCCGCGCTTCGCGCCGCGCGCCGCCTGAGGGCTCGGGGGCCCCGCACATGCCATGACCTTCACCGTGAAGCTGGGCCCGGTGACCACAGGCCACCAGAGTGGATCCACTACAATCCCCTGTCATGATCACCAACGCGCGCAACGACAGGCCCGTCGTGGTCGCCGGCGGCGGCCTGGGCGGCCTTGCCGCCGCGCTTGCGCTGTCGCTCAAGCGCTTCAGGGTCCTCGTCCTCGAGCAGGCGAGCGAGTTTGGCGAGCTGGGCGCCGGCATCCAGCTCGCGCCCAACGCCTGGCACGCCATCGACGCCCTCGGCGTGGGCGGCCTGGTGAAGAAGGAGGCGGTGTTCATCGAGCGCCTGCAGATGATGGACGGCATCTCCGGCGAGCGCATCATCGACATCCCCCTGGATGCGCGGTTTCAGGAGCGCTACGGCAACCCCTACGCGGTGACGCACCGCGCCGACATCCACAAGGCCTTCCTGGACGGCTGCCGCGCGCGGCCGGACCGGATCGAGCTGCGCACCCGCAGCCGCGTCACCGGCTACGACCTGGAGTCCGGCGGCGTCTCGGTGCGGCTGGCCGAAGGCAACCGCATCGCGGGTGCCGCGCTGGTGGGCGCCGATGGCTGGCGCTCGGCGGTGCGGCAGAAGATCGTTGGCGACGGCGACCCGGCGCCGACCGAGCACATCTGCTATCGCGCGGTTCTGGCCGCCGCGGACATGCCCGTGCAGCTGCGCTGGGCGGCGGCCACCCTGTGGGCCGGGCACGACACCCACATCGTCCACTACCCGCTGCGGGGCTGGGAGCTCTACAACCTGGTCGCCACCGTGATCGGCAGCGGCGTGCAGAGCGGGCACAACGAGGAAGCCTCCCCGGAGGAAGTGCTGCCCCTGTTCGCGCACAACTGCGAGCTGCCGATGCGCCTGATGAGGAAGCCGAAGTCCTACAAGCGCTGGATGCTGCGCTTCCGCGAGCCGGTGGAGAACTGGTGCGACGGGCCGGTGGCGCTGCTGGGCGACGCGGCGCACCTGATGCTGCAATACCTCGCGCAGGGCGCGGCCATGGCCTACGAGGACGCGGTGTGCTTGGCGGCCTGCGCCGAGCAGGCCAACGGCGACTTCGCCAAGGCCTTCCGCGCCTACCAGGACCTGCGCCTGGTGCGCGCAACGCGCGTGCAGCTCTCGGCGCGTCTGGTGGGCCAGATCTTCCACGTTGCCGACGGCATCCAGCGCCGGGTGCGCAACGACATGTACCAGCACCGCACGCCGGAGCAGAACTACCAGGCCATCGACTGGATGTTCACCGCGCCGCAGTACGTGCGCGGGTTCCGCGCCGCAGGCTGAGCCCCCTGGGCTAGACCCAGACCTGCAGCACGTAATCGTAGGCCGCCTGCGCGTTGGTCATGTCCACGCGCTGCAGCCGGATGGCATAGCCCTTCTTCACCTTCACCAGGTGGTGCGTGTACTGCCCGGCGAAATGCCGCACGTCGTCGCGCCTCAGCTCCATCATGTGGAAGCGCGAGGTGACTTCCACCTCGCCGTTCTTCGCCACCTTGCGGATGACCACGTTCGACACTACGTGGTTGGTGCCCCATAGCGGCCGCTGCGACCAGGCGTCCGGGTGCAGCACCCGGCCCATGCGCACCGCCATCAGGTTCCTGTCCTCGGCGAAGATCGCCGGCTGGCCGTCCCAGGTCTTGTAGGAGGCATCGGGCGGCATCCAGTAGATGCCGTCGGCCGTGAACAGCTCGGTCCAGGCCTGCCACTGCTTGCCGTCCAGCAGCTCGGCCTGGCGGTAGAGGAACTGCTCGAGCTCGTGCTGCAGCCGCAGGCCGCTCATCGCGAGCCTGCCTGCGCGGCGCCGCTCATGTACTTCGCCCAGGCCTTCATCTGGTTGCGCATCGGCGCTTCCGAGGTTCCCATGTTCGGGCCGGAGGACACCACGCCCTTGTTCTCGATGTCGCGGCCGTGGTGGCGCGCGAAGCTGACCCACTCGCCGCCGTCGGAGGCGAGACCCTGGTGGCACTTCCAGAAGTTCTCCAGGTCGTCGGCGTTGATCAGCGTCGCCGGCGAATTCACCAGGTTGTAGTAGGCAAGCGAGCGGCGGTAGATCGCCTCAGGCGCACCCTTCAGGCGGAAGTGCCAGATCTCGGTGAGCGTGCGGTCCACGCCCAGCGGCCGCACCGCGCGCAGCTGCTGCAGCGGTGACTGCACCGACAGCCCCGGGTAGACCAGCACGTGGTGGATGTTCACCCCGACGATCTGCTCGAAGCGCTTCCTGCCGTAGGCCCTGATCATGATCCTGTCGTAGGCGAGCGTATCCGGATCCTGCGGCCGCAGCCCCATGTAGCCGGTGAGGATGCAGTGGCCGTAGGGGAAATTGATGGTCTGGAAGTTGTCCCACTTTTCGATGCTCACCGTCGCGAAGGCCGACAGCATGTGGTAGGAGAGCGGCGCCTCGCCTGACTTGGCCTTCTTCGCCAGCTGCTTCTCCACCTCGTGCGCCGCGCGCCCGGTGGACTGGTGCGTCACCGAGGGGTGCAGGGCGTCGATCTGGTTCTCCATGAAGAGCTTCCAATTCGAGTGCTGGATGACGCGGAAGCAGTTGGGCACGATCTCGACCTCGCCCTCGGGGGCGCGGTCGCACATGTCGTCGAAGGCGACGATGGCCTCGCCGAGGAACTCCTGCAGCGTCGGCCCGTCCTTGGCGAGGCTGGCGAACACGAAACCGCGGTAGGACTCGAGCCGCGCGGCGCGCTTCATGCACAGCTCCGGGCTGTCCTTGGTGAGGCGCGTGCCCTTGTAGCCCGAGTCCATCATCGGGATGTTCTTGAGCCTGCCGTCGTGGTGGAAGGTCCAGGCGTGGTAGGAGCAGCGGAACTGCTCGCCGGTGTTGCCCTTCATGTCGCCGCAGATCATGTTGCCGCGGTGCGGGCAGCGGTTGTAGAGCACGTTGATCCTGCGGTCCTTGCCGCGCACCATGATCATCGGCTGGCGGCCGATCTGCACCGTGACGTAGTCGCCGGCGTTCTTCACCTGGCTCTCGTGGCCGCAGTAGATCCACACCGTCTCGTGGATGCGCGCCATCTCCTGCTGGAAGATCTCCTCGTCGGTGTAGACCTCCTTGCGCACGCGGTCGGGCTCGACCATGTTCCGGAAATTCAGCTTGTGGTTCGTCTTCATTGCGGCCTCCTGCTGTTCTATGCGGCGTCCTGCCACGCCGCTTATGCGGCGTCCTGCTTCTCGGGCGCCTCGCGCTCCAGGTTGTCCTTCATCCGCCCCAGCGTCCAGGCGAGCATCGGCACCGAGCCGGGCGGCAACCCTTCCACGGCGGCGCGGTTCAGTCGCTCCATGGTCGGCCAGATGCGCGCAAACAGGCGCTCGCCCGAAGCGCTCAGGGACAGGCGCCTGACACGCAGGTCGCGGCTATCGGCGAGGCGCGTCACCCAATCGGACTCCTGCATCCGGTCCACGGTGCGGCTGAGCGTGGTGCGGTCGATCGAAGACAGGTCGGCGAGTTCGCGCATCGACAAGCGCTTGCGGGCATAGAGCGCGGCCAGTACGCGCCACTCCGGCACCCGCAGCCCGTGCACCTTCAGTTCCCCGGCGAGCACGGCATCGCGCGCCGCGATGGCCTGGGTCATCCAGAAAAACGGATGGTGCTCGAGGTCGAATTCCGGCCGGGTCTCGCGCGACATGCGCTTACCTTACGACGAATTAGGTGCGATCGCAATATTTACTGGGAGGCGGCCAAACTATTTTCTTTTTGCTCCGCGGCAATTCGGTCGATCCATATGCGTGTAGTCGCACCTAAACCGCGCCGGGCGCTATGATGCACGCATGCACCTCATCGTCGCCATCACCGGCTCCAGCGGGGCCATCTACGGCATCCGCCTGCTGGAGGCGCTGCGCGCCCTGCCCAAGGTGCAAACCCACCTCATCATCAGCAACAGCGGCAAGCTCACCATCGGCCTTGAAACCGGCCGCAGGCTGAAGGACATCGAGGCGCTCGCGGAGGTGGTGCACAGCGACCAGGACCTTGCCGCCAGCGTCTCCAGCGGTTCGTTCCGCACCGCCGGGATGATCATCGCACCCTGCTCCATGAAGACGCTCTCGGGGATTGTCCACTCCTACGCCGACACCCTCATCGTCCGCGCCGCGGACGTGGTGCTCAAGGAGCAGCGCCGGCTGGTGCTGATGCCGCGCGAGACGCCGCTGCACCTGGGGCACTGCCGCCTGCTGCTTCAGGCGGCGGAGATGGGCGCGGTGATCGCCCCGCCGATGCCCGCGTTCTACAACGCGCCGCGCAGCATCGACGACATGGTCGAGCACGCCGTCGGCCGGGTGCTGGACCTGTTCGGCCTGGACAGCGGCCTGGTGAGGCGCTGGACCGGGCCGAAGTCCGCGCGGCCGCGAGGGCGGTGAGCGAGCCGTTGCGCGCGCGCATCGAGCAGATGCTGCGGGCGCACGGCGTGGCCACGCTCGCCACCAGCGGGCCCGAGGGCCCTTGGGCCGCGGCCGTGTTCTACGCCAGCGACCAGGACCTGAACCTGGTTTTCGTCACCGATCCCGGCACCCGGCACGGCCGCGACCTCGCCGCGGGCGGCCGCGCCGCAGCCGCGATCCACGCCCAGGCCTCTGGCTGGAGCGAGATCCGCGGCCTGCAGATCGAGGGTGCGGTGCGGCAGGTGGCCGCGGCGGGCCGGCCCGCCGCGCTGGCGATCTACCTGGAGAAGTTTCCCGAGATCCGCCGCGTGTCCGAGGCGCCGCGCGACGACGCCGAGCGCGGCCTGCAACGGCGCCTGGCCTCGATCGCGCTCTGGCGCCTGGCGCCGGCGATGATCCGGGTGATCGACAACCGCGAGCGCTTCGGCTGGAAGCAGGAACTGCGCCTGACGGCGCCCGGCTAGGCGCGCCTCAGCAGTCCATCGAGCCGCGCGTCCCACGCGGCGCCGGGGAACAAGTCGGCAAGGCGGCTTTCCGGCAGGCCGAAGTTGCGCGCCAGCGCCTGGGCGATCACGGCGCGGAAATCGTGCAGCACCGGCAGGTCGCGCCCTTCGTTCAGGTTGCCCTGTGCCAGCCCTTCCCAGCGGCCGTGCATGCGCCCGCCCGCGACGCGCTCGCCGATCAGCCACAGCGCGTTGCCGCGGCCATGGTCGGTGCCGCGCGAGCCGTTCTCGGCCGCGGTGCGGCCGAATTCACTCAGGACCAGGATCAGGTCGCCCGCTTGCGACAGGCCGGCGCGCAACTCCACCAGCGCGCGGGCGAGGCCGCCCAGCTGGTTGGCCAGTTGGCCCTGCACGCCGCCCTGGTTGGCGTGCGTGTCCCAGCCGCCGGCCGAAAGGAAGCCCAGGCGCAATTGCCCCCCGGAGCGCATCAGGGCGGCCAGCTGGCGCGAAGCCTGCACCAGCCCGGCCGCCGGCCCGGCGCCGTTGTCCGCTCGCGTCATCTCGGCGGCCAGGTCGCGCGCGGTCTCCATGCGGCTGTCGGTGCCCGCGCGAAACGCCGCCGCCAGCCTGCCGTCCGCCGCGTAGATGTCCGCCAATGCAAGCCGCATGCGCTCATTGCCGATCGCGCCCTGGTTCGCCGCCTGCGGCCCGCGCGGCACCAGCCGCGCGCGCAGCTCGCCCGCCAGGATGCGCGGATTGGCCTCACCCACCCCGACCAGACGCTGCTCGCGCAAGCCGGCCGGCTCCATCGAGGCGAGCCGGTTCATCCAGCCCGGCGCCTCGCTGTTGCGGCCCGGTATGCCGGTTTCCCAGTGGTGCTGGGCCTCGAAGTGTGAGCGCGTCGGATCGGGCGATCCGGCCGCGGGCACCACCGCCAGGATGCCGTCGCGCCACATCGGCAGCACCGGCGCGAGCGCCGGATGCAGGGCGAAGCGCCCGTCGAGCCGGATCGCCGCGCCCTCGCTGCCATCGGGCGCCGGAATGCGCGTGGCCTGGCGCAGCCGCTCGTAGTCCGGGTCCGCGCAGGGAACGAAGGCCGAAAGCCCGTCGTAGGCGCCGCGCAGGAACACCACCACCAGCCGGCCGCCCTCGAGCATCGGCGCCGCCTGCGCGACCACCCGCGGCGCGAAGGCGAGCGCGCCGGCCGCAGCCGCCGCCCGCAGGAGCGCGCGCCGCGCGAGGTTCATTTGTGCATGAACTCCGGGCTGGCGAGCACCAGCATGCCCTGCAGGGCCGCCGGTTCCTGCGCGATGCGCTCGCGCGTGAGCGGGCTGAGGAACCGCCGGTAGTGATCGGGCGGCGCCGCGTCGCGGCTGAAGGCAAGCGCGAAGTCCGCGCGCCGCGTCAGCGCCTCGGGCGCGAGCCAGGTGCGCGCATCCGTCTTGTAGCCGTCGGGGGTCTGCCAGCCGTGCACCGGCTGCCCGGCGCCGGCGAGGAAACGAAGCGTCTGGGCGAGACGCTCGGGCTCCGACTGGCCGGTCGCCGCGAGCACCGAGCAGGCGAACTCGTAGGGTGTCTTGAACAGCTGCTGGCGCTCGTCCCAGAACGCCTCCGCGGCCACCAGCTTGCGCAATACGGCACGCAGGTCGCCGCCGCTCGAGCGAAACTCCGCCGCAAGTCCGTCGACCAGCGCCGCGGGCGGCGCGTCCGCCACGAACCACTGCGAGAGGCGCAGCGCCACGCGCCGAGCCGTCGCCGGGTGTCCGGCCAGCAGGGCGATGGCCTGCTGCCCCTCGCGTTCGCCGTCGGCGCTGAAGGTCTGCCCCAGCAGCGTTTTTCCGCCTTGGTCGTGCAGCCGCGGCACGAAGCGGAACCCGGACTCGGCAGACGGGTCCACCGTCCAGCCGGTGAGGATGCGCGCCAGCTCGCGTACGTCGCCCTGCGCGTAGCCGCCTTCGGCCCCCAGCGTGTGCAGTTCCATCAGCTCGCGGGCGTAGTTCTCGTTCAGGCCGCGCGCCAAGCCGAACGGCCCGGTCATGCCCTCGGCCACGCTCTGCGCCTGGTCGAGGTAGAACAGCATCGCCGGATGCCGCGCCGTGGCGAGCACCAGGTCTTCGAAGCGCCCCAGCACATTGGGCCGTATGGCGTGCAGCACGTAGTGCCCGAGGAAGGGCCGCACCGGACCCTTGCCGGCGAACACGTTGAAGTGGTTGAACCAGAACTCGGTGAGGCGCGCCGCAAGCGGGTTCTCCAGCTCCGGGTTCGAGCAGGCGAGGAGCCTCCAGGACGCGGCTTCCAGCGCCGAGCGCCGGGTGGGCAGGTCCTGCGGCGAGGGGCGCATTTCCGAGTCGGCGCGCACGCGGCGCAGCGCCTCGCGCTCGGCGCGGAACTCGGCGAACGCGGCGGGAATCGATCCCTGCAGCGTGGCCAGGTGCGCGGGGGTCTTCGCCGCTTCGCGGCTGGCGGCGAAGGCGCGTTCCACCTCGTCGGCGGCCCAGCCGCGCGCACCGCGGGGATGGGCCGCGATCGCCTGCATCAGCGCCGGGGTCGGCGCATAGCCCAGGCGCGAGGCGGCGCGCCAGGCGGCGGCATCCTCCGGGGCTTGCGCGTGCGCGCTTGCGGCGAGGGCGAGGAGCGCCGAACCGAGCAACCGGATCACGGGCAATCGAGCCTGGAGCATGCGCCCATCTTGCCACCAGCCGCGGCGGCAGGGGTTGCCAATTGTTTTTCACTAGGAGAACTCCGCCTTGTAGCCCGGCGGCGGCGAGTAGCCGAAGCGGTCGTCAGGACGCGACCAGGTCGGGCGTCACCTCGGCCATGGTGCGTACCCCGCAGAGCTGCATCGCGCGCTCCAGCTCGGTGGTGAGGATCGCGAGTGCGCGCTCGGCACCCGCGGCACCGCCAGCGCCGCCCCCGTAGAGCACGGCGCGGCCCACGCATACCGCCTGCGCGCCCAGGGCGCGCGCCTTCAGCGCATCGACGCCGCGGCGCACGCCGCCGTCCATCAGCACCGCCATGCGGCCGCCCACCGCGCGCGCAATGGGCGCCATGGCCTCGAGCGAGGCCACCGCGCCGTCGAGCTGGCGCCCGCCATGGTTGGACACCCAGACCCCGTCCACGCCGAGCGCGGCCAAGCGCTCGGCGTCCTCCACCCGGCTCACGCCCTTCACCACGAGCTTGCGTTTCCAGCGCTCGCGCAGGCGCGCGAGGTCGTCCCAGTCGAAGGCCGGGTCGGTGTCGCGCCCCACCGAGGAGGCAAGCGCCAGGCCGCGCGCGCGCGTGCCGCGGTAGCCGCGCACGCTGGCGAAATCCGGCAGCCCGCCGTGCAGCGCGATGCGCCAGGCCCAGGCCGGGTGCAGCGCGCCGTCCAGCAGCAGGCGCGCATTGAGCCGGGGCGGGATCGAGAAGCCGTTGCGCGTGTCGCGCTCGCGCTTGCCGCCGGTGGCGAGGTCCACCGTGGGCACCAGCGCCTCGTAGCCCGCGGCCTCGGCGCGCGCGACGAGCTTCTCCACGAAGCCGCGCTCGCGCAGCACGTAGAGCTGGAACCAGAGCCGGCCCTGCACCTGGTCGGCGATCTGCTCGATGGAGGCGGTGGCGTTGGTGGACAGCGTGTACGGGATGCCGGCGGCGGCGGCGGCCCGCGCGATGCCGACGTCCACCCCGGGCCAGGCGATGCCCGCGCCGCCGGTGGGCGCGACCACGAACGGCTGGCGCGACGCAAGGCCGAGGATCTCGCAGGCGGGATCGACCCTGGACACATCGCGCAGCACCCGCGGCAGCAGGCGCACGCCCTCGAATGCCGCGCGGTTGCCGCGCAGCGTGAGCTCGTCCTCGGCGCCGCCGTCGAAGAAGTCGAAGATGGCGCGCGGCAGGCGGACCCTGGCCAGGGCGCGCAGGTCGGCGATGGAAACGGCGCGGTCGATCGCAGGCATGGGCGAAGAGTGTACCGGAGCAACCTATAATCCGGGCCCTGTCCCGCGAAACCCAGCAAACCCGACCCGGCCACCCCATGAAACCAGCCACCGCACACAAGCGCATCGAAGGCGTGCTCTCGCCCGTCGTCACCCCGTTCCAGCGCGATCTCTCCCCCGACGCCGGGCGCTTCGTGAAGCACTGCCGGTGGCTGCTGCGCAGCGGCTGCGCGGGCCTGGCGGTATTCGGCACCAACAGCGAAGCGAACTCGATGTCGGTGGAGGAAAAGCTGGAACTGCTGGAGGCGCTGGTGAAGGGCGGCGTGCCGGCGGCGACACTCATGCCCGGCACCGGCCATTGCGCGCTCACCGATTCGGTGAGGATGACGCGCGAGGCCGTGCGGAAGGGCTGCGGCGGGGTGCTGATGCTGCCGCCCTTCTATTACAAGGGCGTGTCCGACGAGGGCCTGTTCCGCAACTTCTCCGAGGTCATCGAGCGGGTCGGCGACGAGCGCCTGCGCCTATACCTGTACCACATCCCCCCGGTGTCGCAGGTCGGCATCAGCCTCGGCCTCATCGAGCGCCTGCTCAAGCGCTACCCCGGCATCGTCGCCGGCGCCAAGGACTCCTCGGGGGACTGGGCCAACACCAAGGCCATGCTGGACAACTTCAAGGAGGCGGGTTTCGACGTCTTCCCGGGCAGCGAAGTGTTCCTGCTCGATGGCCTGCGCGCCGGCGGCAAGGGCTGCATCACCGCCACCGGCAACGTCAACCCGGGGCCGATCTCGGAGGTGTTCAGGAACTGGCGCGGCGCCAACGCGGACAAGCTGCAGGCCGGCATCAACGTCACGCGCAAGATCATGCAGAAAGTGCCCATGATCCCGGCACTCAAGGCCGTCACTGCGCATTTCGCCAACGACCCGGCGTGGAAGACCGTGCGCCCGCCGCTGACCGAGCTCGATCCGGCGCAGGAAGCGCAGGTCCTCGCCGAGCTCAAGGCCTCCGGCTTCTCGATGCCCGACCTTTGAACCCAGACCCGAAGCCCCGCGTCCACGACCTTCTGGCGCAGGCCTTCCTGCAGGAGGGCGTGAGGACCTGCTTCGCGCTGCTGGGGGACGCGAACATGAACTGGGCCTCGCGCCTCGCCCGGGGCGGCTGCCGCATGATCTACGTGCGGCACGAGCATTGCGCGGTGGCCGCGGCGATGGCTTATGCGCGCAAGGCCTCGGACGTGGCCGTGGCCACGGTCACCTGCGGGCCGGGCCTGACGCAGATCATCACCGCGCTGCCCGCCGCGGTGCGCGCGCGCCTGCCCATGGTCATCTTCGCGGGCGAATCACCGCTGAAGAGCGGCTGGTACAACCAGGAACTCGACCAGGCGCCGCTCATCGCCGCGACCGGCGCCGCCTATCACCGCCTGCACCTGGTGCAGCGCATGCCGGTGGCGGTGCGCGACGCCTTCCTGCAGGCGCGGCGCGAGCGCCGGCCGGTGGTGATCGGCGTGCCCTTCGACCTGCAGGACCGCCCCTGGACCGGGCCGAATACGCTGCCCAGGCCCTCGCGTGAACTGCTGCCGCAGCTCTCGCCGATCCCGCCGCATCCCGATGACGTGGCGCGCGCGGCGAAGTTGATCGGCAATGCCAGGCGGGTGGTCGTCCTCGCCGGCCTGGGCGCGGTCGAATCCGGCGCCGCACCCGCCTGCCGTGCGCTGGCCGCGAAGGTCGGCGGCCTGCTGGCGACGACGCTGCCCGCGCGCGGCCTGTTCCATGACGATCCGTATTGCATCGGCATCTCGGGCAGCTACACCCCGGAAGCGGGCCTGGAATACCTGAAGGAGGCCGACTTCGTGATCGTGGTCGGCGGCTCGCTCGCCTATTACGCGGGCGGCGGCGGCCAGCTGTGGCCGCAGGCGCAGATGCTGCAGGTGGACATCGATCCGGTGGCGGTGGCCCAGGGCCAGGAAGTGGCGCGCCACCACCTGCGCGCCGACGCCCGCCTGGGCGTGGAGGCGTTGACGGCCGCGCTGCCGTCCCGCAACGACACCTGGCGCAGCGAGTCCATCGCCGCGCGCATCCGTGATTCGAAACCCGACAGCCTGGCATACGACGTTGCGCCAGGACTCCTCGACCCGCGCGACGTGGTCGAGGCGCTGGAGAAGCACCTGCCGCGCGACTGGGAACTGGTGAACTCGGGCGGCCACTGCTCCTGGTTCTTCGCGCAGATGCCCTCGCGCCCGCAGGCGAGGTTCCTCACCATCCGCGAGTTCGGCGCCATCGGCAACGGCCTTTCGTTCGCCATCGGCGTGGCGGCGGCGCGCCCGGGTGACACGGTGGTGCTGTTCGACGGCGACGGCAGCGTGATGATGCATGTGCAGGAACTGGAGACCATCGGGCGCCACGGCCTGCGGATCCTCGTCGTGGTCGCGAACGACGGCGCCTATGGGTCGGAAGTCCACAAGCTGCGCGCCGAGGGCTTCCCCGAGGCGGGCTCGGTGTTCGGCCATTGCGACTTCGCCGGCATCGCCCGGGGCTTCGGCCTGCCGGGCCGGACCTTCAAGAGCCTGGACGGACTGCCGCAGGCCGTGGCGGAATTCGCCGCCGGCGGCGGCGGCGCGGTCTGGGACTTCCACATCTCGGACCAGGTGCTCTCGCCGAGCATGCGGCGCGCGCATCCGCAGCCGGCGAAGCAGGGCTGAAGAGGATGCTCGAACTGCGCCCGACCTGCGAGAACTGCAACCGCGCGCCGCCGCCGGCGCGCCAGCGCGTGGATTTCTGGGCGAAGGCGAGGCGGGCGCTGCGGATCGGGTGCGCCATCAGGCGCGCGCCAAGACGAATCCTTCGTATCCCCGCGCCGCGATCCCTTGGCAAATCTTGCGGTACTTGTTCAGGCCGCCGGCGTAGGGCATGAACACCTGTGGCTTGCCCGCCACGTTGGCGCCGAAATACCAGGAATGCTTGGCGTCCCAGAGCAGCGTCGCACGCGCGGCTTCGTCCACCTGCGCGCCCCAGGCGGTCGCCGCCGTGTCGGAGGCCTCGACGGTCGCCATGCCCGTTTTCCGAAGGTGGCCGATGCACTCGGTGATCCACTCGACATGCTGCTCGATCGCCACCGGCATGTTGGTGAGCACCGACGGGCTGCCCGGACCGGTGATCGTGAACAGGTTGGGATAGCCCGGCACCTGCAGGCCTAGATAGGTGCTAGGCCCGCCCTTCCAGTCCTCGCGCAGCGACCGTCCGCCGCGCCCGCGGATGTCCATCTTGAGCAGCGGGCCGGTCAGCGCGTCGAAGCCGGTGGCGAAGACGATGATGTCCAGGGGATGCCGGCTGCTCTTGGTCCGGATCCCCTGGGCCGTGATGCACTCGATGGGATCCTGGCGCAGGTTCACCAGCGTCACGTTCGGCCGGTTGAAGGTCTCGAAGTAGTCGGTGTCGATCGGCGGTCGCTTGGCCGCGTAGGGATGGTCGATGTCGGCCAGCGCCTCGGCGGTGGCGGGGTCCTTCACGACGGCGCGGATGCGCGCCTTGAGGAACTCGGCCGCCGTGGCATTGGCCGCCCGGTCGGTGAGCAGGTCCTTGAAGGTGGCGCGGAACTGCAGCCCGCCCTTCTCCCAGGCCGCCTCGTAGATCGCCTGGCGCTCGGCCGGGGTGACGTCGGCGACGTTGCGCTGCTCGATGCGAAACGCGTGCCCGTTCAACGTGGACTGCACAATCTCCCGGATCTGCTCGAAATGCTCGCGCGCCCAGCGCTTGAACTCGGGCGCCAGCGGCGCGTTGCGCGCCGGCACGCTGTAGTTCGCGGTGCGCTGGAACACGGTGAGGTGGGCCGCGGACTGCGCGATCACCGGCGCGGCCTGGATGCCGGTGGAGCCGGTGCCGATCTGGCCGACGCGCTTGCCGCGGAAGTCCACCCCCTCGTGCGGCCACTGCCCGGTGTGGTACCACTTGCCGCGGAAATCGGCCAGGCCCGCAATGGCCGGCACGTTGGCCGAGGACAGGCAGCCGACCGCCGTGATGAGGAAGGCGGCGGTGCAGCGCCCGCCGGCCTCGGTTTGGATGCGCCACAGGCCCGCGGCTTGGTCGAAGTGCGCCGCCGCGACGCGGGTGTTGAAGCGGATGTCGCGCCGCAAGTCGAATTTGCGCGCGACGTGGTCGAGATAGGCGCGAATCTCGGCCGGACCCGGATAGCGTTCGCTGGCCTGCCACTCCTCGGCCAGCTCGCGCGAGAAGAAGTAGCGGTAGGCGTGGCTCTCCGAGTCGCAGCGCGCGCCCGGGTAGCGGTTCCAGTACCAGGTGCCGCCCAGGTCCCCGCCGGCCTCGATCACCTGCACCTTCAGGCCCAGGCGGTCGCGCAGGCACAGAAGCTGGTAGAGGCCGGCGAAACCCGCGCCGATGACCACTGCGTCGAAATGCATCTGGGCGCTCATTCTATCCCCAACTACCCACGTACAATTGCGCCATGCTAACCGCCCTGGTTAGCGATTCCCGAGGAGGAATCATGCTGCTCAGAACCGTGCTCGCCCTGCTCCTGGCCGCATCCGCCCACGCGGCCCTGGCGCAGGCCTACCCTACCAAGGCGGTGCGGCTGATCGTGCCGCACGCCCCCGGGGGCAACTCCGACACCTTCGGCCGCGTGCTCGCCGCCAAGCTCTCCGAGCGCCTCGGCCAGCAGGTGATCGTGGAGAACCGCGCCGGCGCCGGCGGCACCGTCGCCAGCGAGCACGTGGCGCGTCTCGCTGCGGACGGCTACACCCTTCTGGTGGGCGACAACGGCACCCACGGGATCGCGCCCACGCTGTACAGCAAGCTGCCCTACAAGGTGCCGGGGGACTTCACCAGCATCACGCTGGGGGCGACCTTCCCGACCGTGCTGATGGTGCACCCGTCGCTGGCGGCGAAGAACGCGGCCGAGTTCATCGCCCTGGCCAAGGCGCAGCCGGGCAAGCTCACCTACTCCTCGGCGGGCACCGGCAACGGCTCGCACCTCACCGTGGACATGTTCCTGCAAGCCGCCGGCAACCTGCAGCTGGTGCACGTGCCCTACAAGGGGGGCGCGCCGGCGGTGCAGGCGGTGCTCGCCGGTGACGTGCAGATGACCGCGGTGAGCGTGAACACCTCGTTGCCGCACATCAAGTCCGGCCGCGTGCGCGCGCTCGCCGTCGCCTCGCTCAAGCGCTCGCCGGCGCTGCCCGAGGTGCCGACGCTCGATGAGCAGGGCGTCAAGGGCGCGGAGGCCGACAGCTGGCTCGCCATCTTCGGCCCGCCGGGGATCCCGGATGCGACGACCAGCAGGCTGCAGCTGGAGATTTCCGGCGCGCTCAACGATCCCTTGATCAAGGAGCGGCTCGCCGGCGTCGGCCTCAGCGTGGTGGCCTCGACGCCGGCGCAGCTGCAGGCGATGCTGCCGGGCGAGGTGAAGAGGTGGGGCGAGGCGGTCAGGCGCTCCGGCGCGCGGGTGGATTGACGTGGCGGGGGAACTGAAGGCGATCCTCGCCCGCGGCGAGTTCATCCTCGCCCCCGGGGTGTTCGAGATGTTCTCGGCGAAGATCGCCGACCGCATGGGCTTCAAGGCCCTGTACATGACCGGCTACGGCATCTCGGCCTCGCACCTGGGTCTGGCCGACGCCGGCCTGGTGACCTACCGCGACATGGTGGAGCGCGCCCGCGTCATCGCGCAGGGCACCAAGACGCCCCTGATCGCGGACGCCGATACCGGCTTCGGCGGCCTGCTCAACATCCGCGAGACCGTGCGCGGCTACGAGGCGGCAGGGGTGCAGGCGATCCAGATCGAGGACCAGGAAACGCCCAAGAAGTGCGGCCACACCCCCAATCGCCGCGTAGTGGCGCTGGAGGAGGCCGTGAAGCGGATCGAGGTGGCGGTGGAAGCGCGCCGCAGCGCGGACTTGCTCGTCATCGCGCGCACCGACGCGCGCACCGGGCTGGGCATGGACGAGGCGCTGCGCAGGGCAAGGGCATTCGCCAAGGCGGGGGCCGACATCCTGTTCGTCGAGGCGCCGGAATCGCAGGCCGAGTTCAAGGTCATCGGCGAGGCGCTCGCCGGCCGCGCCAAACTCATGGCCAACATGGTGCCGACCGGGAAGTCGCCCGTGGTGCCGGCGAAAACGCTGCAGGAATTCGGCTTCGCCATCGCCATCTACCCCAGCGCCGGGATGACCCCTGCCTGCGCCGCGCTGCAGGCCTCCTACGAGTACCTGCTGCGCCACGGCAGCACCGAGGGCAGCCCGGTGCCCGCCTACGACATGAAACAACTGCACGAGCTGGTGGGCTTCCCGGACGTCTGGGAATTCGAGCGCCGGCACGTGGCAGCGAAATAGGTGCCGGCCGTGGGCCGCAGCCTGTTCGAGAAGCTCTGGGACCTGCACGTCATTGCCGAGCTGGGCGACGGCATGCAGCTGCTGCACGTCGACCGCCACATCCTCAACGAGCTCTCGGGCAGCCGCGCGCAGCTGGACAACGCCAAGCGCAGCCTGAAGCCGCGCCACCCGCAGCTGACCCTGGGCGTTGCCGATCATGTCGTCCCGACCGAGCCCGGCCGCGCCGGCGACAAGACGCCCTGGGCGAAGAACGTGATGCAGATCTTCCGCGACGAGAGCCGCCGCGACGGCATCCTGCTGCTGGACGTGAACGATCCGGACCAGGGCATCGAGCATGTCATCGGGCCGGAGTCGGGCTTCACGCTGCCGGGCACGCTGCTCGTCTGCGGCGACAGCCATACCTGCACCAACGGCGCGCTGGGCGCGCTCGCCTGGGGCATCGGCTCGAGCGAGGTCTGCCATGTCCTCGCCACCCAGACCATCGTGCAGCCCAAGCCCAGGTCGATGCGCGCGCGCTTCGAGGGCGCGCTGCCCCCTGGGGTCACGGCCAAGGACCTGATGCTGGCGCTGATCGGCAAGTACGGCACCACCGGGGCCTTGGGCCATGCGGTGGAGTACGCCGGCGCCGCGATCCGCGAGCTGGAGATCGAGGGCCGCATGACGCTGTGCAACCTGTCGATCGAGTTCGGCGCCAAGATCGGCATGGTGGCGCCCGACGAGAAGACCTACGCCTACCTGAAGGGCCGGCGGCACGCGCCGCAGGGCGCGCTGTGGGACCAGGCGCTCGCGCACTGGAGGACCCTGCCCAGCGACCCGGACGCCCGCTTCGACCGCGAAGTGGCGCTGGATTGCTCGGGGCTGGTGCCGCAGGTGACCTGGGGCACCAGCCCGGAGGACGTCATCGGCGTCGATGGCAGGATTCCGGACCTCAAGCCCGAAGCGCTGGCGTACATGGGACTCAGCCCCGGCCAGCCCCTCGCCGGCACTAGGATCGACCGCGTATTCATCGGCTCCTGCACCAACTCGCGCCTGTCCGACCTGCGCGCCGCGGCGGCGATCGCGCGCGGGCGCAGGGTCGCCGCGCACGTCGAGGCCTGGGTGGTCCCGGGCTCGATGCGCGTCAAGCGCGAAGCGGAGGCCGAGGGCCTGCACGAGGTGTTCCGCGCCGCCGGCTTCCAGTGGCGTGAGCCCGGCTGCTCCATGTGCGTGGGCGCCAACGGCGACCTGGTCGGGCCGGGCGAGCGCTGCGTGTCCACCTCCAACCGCAATTTCGTCGGCCGCCAGGGCCCGGGGGCGCGCACCCATCTCGCCAGCCCCGCCACCGCCGCGGCCTGCGCCGTGGCGGGCGAGATCACGGACGCGAGGACACTCTAGCCATGGAGAAATTCGGCACCCTCACCGCGATCGCGGCCGCCTATCCGAAGGTCAATGTCGACACCGACCTGATTATCCGCGTCGAGCGCTGCGCCGGCACGCCGCGCGAGGCGCTCGGTCCCTGGGCCTTCGAAATGGTGCGCTACCGGCCCGACGGCAGCGAGGACCCGGGGTTCGTGTTCAACCGCGAGCCCTGGCGCGAGGCGAAGATCCTGGTCGCCGGTGAGAACTTCGGCACCGGCAGCTCACGCGAGATGGCGGTGTGGGCCCTCGCCCGCATGGGACTGCGCTGCGTCATCGCGCCGTCCTTCGGCGAGATTTTCTTCGGCAACTGCTTGCAGAACGGGCTGCTCGCGATCCGGCTGCCGGCCGACGAAGTGCGGCGCCTGATGGCGCTGGCCTCTGCGCCCGCCAGCGCGACCTTCACCGTGGACCTGGCGCGCCAAACCATCAACGGCACGACGCGCTTCGAGATCTCGCCGCGGCCCAAGCGCATGCTGCTGGAGGGGCTGGACGAACTGGGCCTGACCCTGGCAATGGAGCCGGAGATCGCCGCGTTCCAGGCCATGGACCGGCCGCGGCGGCCCTGGATCTACCTCTGAGCGCCGCCTGCAGCGCTACTTCACCCGGTAGATCTCGGTGTCGAAGTTTCCGCGCCAGGCCTCGAGCCCGGCGCGCTTGCTGTTCTCCAGCGCGGTCAGCACGGCGCGCTCGGCGCCCTTTTCCCAGCGCATCTTGAAGACCCGGCGCTCGCCCTTATCGCCGCGCGCGATCACCTCGGTCACCTCCGCGGCAGGCACGCCGTAGGCGACCCGGAAATGCGTCTTCATCCGCTCCAGGTCGCGGCCGTCGAAGCGGATGTCGAAAGCCTGCACGGTGCCGGCCTTCAGGTAGACCGTGATCCGCGCCGTCACGCCGCCGACGGCGACGCGCGAGTCGTCGCAGCGCCGGTCGGCGGCCTCGCTCTTCCACTCCAGCGCCTTGCAGCGCGCGCTCGGGAACGCCCGGGTGACCTCGGACTCGGGCGCGCCAAGCCTCAGGCCGTTGGCCTCGAACGCGAGCGCCGGCACCGCCCCGGCCAGCGCCAGCGCGAGGACGAGCCGCATCACGCGCCCCCCGCCTTGCGCCGCAAGCACCCCACCGCCTGGTCCTGCACCATGCCCACCGCCTGCATGAACGCATAGATGCTGGTGGAGCTGGCGAAATTGAAACCCCGCTTGCTCGGGTGCAAGCCGTCGAAGGCGCGCCGGTAGTGGGCACGCTTGGCGAGAATGGTGTCCCGGCACAGCCCTGACTGTGCGCCCTCCAGGATGAGGGGCTGCAAGTGCTTGCGGTCGTTCTTCACCGGCACGCCCCACTCGCTGTCGTGGTGGCCGATGGCGAGCGGATGGCGCGCCCAGGGGCAGCGCTTCATCGCAGGCCAGCCAGGCTCGCGCCGGGCTTCAGGTCGCGGGGCTTCCTGCCGGCGCGGAACAGGCGCGCGCCCGGGCCAAGGCGCAACTCGAGCCTGCCGCCCTCCAACCGCAGCAGGCTGCCCTCGCGCAGGCCGAGTACCGGCAGGCGCGGATTGAGGACATGGAACTCCGCGATGCGCTGGTCGCGCGACTCGCCGCCGTGCCGGGGGAGCGTGCGCTCGGTGTAGTGCGGGTTGAGCTGGAAGCCGAGCAGACCCATCGCCGCAAGCGAGGCCGGTTCGATGACCGGCATGTCGTTGGTGGTGCGGATGGTCGGGCAGGCGAGGTTTGCGCCGGCGCTCCAGCCGAGGTAGGGCCTGCCCCTGCGGAGCTCGCGCGCCACCCTCTCCAGCCAGCCGCGGCGCCGCATCTCATGTAGCAGGCGGAACGTGTTGCCGCCGCCCGCCACGAAGCCTCCGGCCGCGCGCGCGGCGGCGGGCCCGGCCCGGTGCGCGCCGACCAGCGCGTAGCCCATCTTCGCGAAGCGCTGGCGCGCCATCGCGGTGTAGGCGTCGAAACTCATCGAAACCGCCGCAAAAGGCAAGAACAGGAGCGGCGCGCGCGGCGTTGCGCCGGCTGCACCGAGAAAATCGCGGATCTCGCCCTCGGCGTGGTCCAGCCAGCCGCCGCCCGGGTTGCGCGAGTTGGACAGCAGCAGCAGGCGAAGGCGGTGGCCGATGCGCTGGTGCATGAGCGCGACATGCTACCCCAAGCCCCCGGCAGGACGGGGAGGCGCACAGCTGGCACAAGCCGGGGTCGGGCCTCTGCATCTGCGCGTCCGCCCCGGGCGAGTGCCAGGCTGCATGCGGCAAAAGAGCTACAGCTTGGAACCCGCGGCCCGGTAGGCCGGCGGCAACACCGGCGGTGGGTCCTTGACCTGGTGGCTTGCCGGGCGCGCCTTCAGGCGAAGGTCCTTCAGTTCCTGGCGTTCGCGCTCGGCAAGGCGGAACGCCTGGTCCCTTGCCGCGAGGTACTGGCGCGGCCAGTGCTGCGGCGCATGCTGGTACCAGGCCGAGGCCTGGAGCGTGAAGGAGGGGTTGGTCAGGTGCGGGCGCGCCAGTGCCACCAGGTCGGCCTTGCCCGAGGCGAGCAGGGTATTCACCTGGTCGGCTGAGGTGATGGCGCCCACGGTCATGGCCGCGATGCCCACCTCGTTGCGCACCCAATCGGCATAGGAGGCCTGGTACATGCGGCCGTAGACCGGCTTTTGCTGCGGCACCGTCTGCCCGGTCGAGCAGTCGATGAGGTCGCAGCCTGAGTCCTTCAGCAGGCGCGTGAGCGCGACCAGGTCCTCTGCGCAGAGCCCCCCGGGCGCCCAATCGGTGGCCGAAATGCGCACCGACATCGGCTTGCCGGCGGGCCAGGCCTCGCGGACCGCGCCGAACACCTCGAGCGGGAAGCGCGCGCGGTTGGCGATCGGGCCGCCGTACTCGTCGGTGCGCGTGTTGGTGAGCGGCGAGATGAAGCTGGCGAGCAGGTAGCCGTGCGCCATGTGCAGTTCCAGCATGTCGAACCCGGCTCCGTCGGCGAGGCGCGCCGAGCGCACGAAATCGTCCCGCACCTGATCCATGTCGGCGCGCGTCATCTCGCGCGGCACCTGCGATTCGCCCTCCAGGTAGGCGATGGGCGAGGCCGACAGCAGCGGCCAGTTGCCCTGCTCCAGCGGATGGTCCATGCGTTGCCAGCCCAGCTGCGTCGAGCCCTTGCGGCCGGCGTGGCCCAGCTGCAGGCACAGCCTGGCCCGCGAGTTGGCGTGGCAGAAATCCACGATCCGCCGGAACGCGTCGCGCTGCGCCTCGTTCCACAGGCCGGTGCAGCCCGGGGTAATGCGGCCCTCGGGCGAGACGCAGGTCATCTCGACGAACACCAGCCCCGCGCCGCCGATGGCGCGCGAGCCCAGGTGCACCAGGTGCCAGTCGGTGGGCACCCCATCCACCGCGCTGTACTGGTCCATGGGCGAGACCACCACCCGGTTCTCCACCACCATGTCGCGCAGCCGGAAGGGCGTGAACATCGGCGGCGGCGGATTGCCCGCGTCCAGCGCGAAGCCCTGCGCGCGCACGCCCGCGGCGAACCATTGCTGCACCTCGCGCACGAAGGCCGGGTCGCGCAGCTCCAGGTTCTCCCAGGTGATCTGCTTGGAGCGGGACATGACGCCGAAGGCGAACTGCAGCGGGTCCATGCCCCAGTAGCGCTTCATGTGCTCGAACCAGGCGAGCGACACGTTGGCGGCATGCTGGGTCTTCTCGACCTCCTCGCGGCGCGCGGTGTCGTAGGTGCGCAGGGCTGCGCCCACGGCTCCGCGCCCGCCTCCGGCGTCGCGCAACGCCATGAACAATGCGATCGCGTCCTCCATCGCGAGCTTGGTGCCCGAGCCGATGGAGAAGTGCGCCGTGGCCTTGGCATCGCCCACCAGGACCGCGTTGCCTTTCACCCAGGTCTGGTTGACGATGGTCGGGAAGTTGCGCCACAGCGAGCGGTTGGCGGTGAGCGGATGGCCGTCCAGCTCCTCGGCGAACACGCCCGCGAGCGTCTTGAGCATCGCCGCCTCGTCCTTGGCCTCGAAGCCGAAGTTGCGCCAGGTGCCCTCGTCCATCTCCGCGATCCAGGTGCTGCGCCCGGGCTCGTACTGGTAGGCGTGCGCGAGCAGCACGCCCTCGGGCTGCTCCTTGAAGAAGTACTTGAAGGCGTCCAGCGGCCGGGTCGAGCCCAGCCAGACGAACTTGTTCGGCCGCAGGTCCACCGATGGCCTGAAGTGGTCCCGGTGCTGCTCGCGGATGCGCGAGTTGATGCCGTCGGCCACCACCACCAGGTCGGCGTCCGGGAACTGCTCCAGGCCCTCGACCTCCTGCACGAAGCGCAACTTCACGCCCAGCTCGCGGCAGCGGTCGTGCAGGATGTGCAGCAGCGCCATACGCGAGCAGCCGCAGAAGCCGTTGCCGCCGGAACGCATGGTGCGGCCCTTGTAGACCACGTCGACCTCGCCCCAGTAGGCGAAGCGGCGCCGGATCATCTCGTAGGAGGGCGCATCGAAGGCCTTGAAGGTGTCCAGCGTCTGGTCGGAGAACACCACGCCGAAGCCGAAGGTATCGTCGGGGCGGTTGCGTTCGTAGATGGTGATGTCCCAGCGCGGCCAGGCCTTCTGCGCCAGCAGCGCAAAATACAGGCCGCCGGGGCCGCCGCCGATGACGGTGACTTTCACGAGGCGCCCCCCCGGGGGATCACCGCCGTGGTCTCGATCTCGAGCCGGGCGAGGTCCTCGACCAGCGCGCCGACCTGCACCACGGCCATGGCCGGAAAGTGCTTGCCGATCAACTCGCGATACGCGGCCCCGACTTCCTTGATCGCCGCGAGGTACTCCTGCTTGTCCACCACGTACCAGGTCATGCGCACGATATGCTCGGGCCTGCCGCCGGCCTCGGCCAGCACCGCCAGGGTGTTCTTCAGCGTCTGCCGGAACTGGCCGCCGAAGTCCTTCGCCTCCCAGACACCGTCGCCGATCCAGCCGATCTGGCCGGCGATATAGACGGTGGTGCCGCCGCTGACGGCGATGCCGTTGGAGAAGCCCTTGGGACGGGCCCAGCCCGGCGGTTGCAGGGTCTGCCTCATGGTGCCTTGGTCCCTTCGTTCCTCAGTTTGAAGCGCTGCAGCTTCCCGGTCTCGGTGCGGGGCAGAGCGGCCACGAACGCGATCTGGCGCGGGTACTTGTAGGGCGCGATGGCCTGCTTCACGTGCTCCTGCAGCGCGCGCGCCATCGCCTCGCCTGGGGCCTGACCGGACTTGAGCACGACGAAGGCCTTCACCACCATGCCGCGTTCCTCGTCCGGCACGCCGACCACGCCGCATTCGGCGACCGCCGGGTGCGCAAGCAGCGCGCCCTCGACCTCGGGGCCGGCAATGTTGTAACCCGCCGAGATGATCATGTCGTCGGTGCGGGCCTGGTAGAAGAAGTAGCCCTCCTCGTCCATCAGGTAGGCATCGCCGGTGAGGTTCCAGCCATTGCGGACGTAGTCGCGCTGGCGCTCGTCTGCGAGGTAGCGGCAGCCGGTGGGGCCCTTCACCGCGAGGCGGCCGACGACGCCCGGGGCGCAGGGCTTGCCGTGCTCGTCCAGCACCGTCGCCCGGTAGCCCGGCAGGGCGCGGCCGGTGGCGCCGCGGCGCACCGTCTCAGGGGTGTGCGAGATGAAGATGTGGATCATCTCGGTGGCGCCGATGCCGTCGATGATCTCGATGCCGCTCGCCTCCCGGAACAGCTGCCGCGTGGCGTCGGGCAGCGCCTCGCCCGCCGAAACGCATTTCCTGAGTGAGGACAGGTCGTAGTTCTTCCACAGCCCCGCCAGCGCGCGATACATCGTCGGCGCCGAGAACAGGATGGTGGCCCGGAACCTCTGGATCGCCTCCAGCATCGTCTCCGGCGTGAATCGCTCCACCAGCGCGGTACTGGCGCCGAACCGCAGCGGGAAGCACAGCAGACCGCCCAGGCCGAAGGTGAAGGCGAGCGGCGGCGAGCCGATGAAGATGTCCTCCGGACCGGGCTTGAGGCAGGAGCGCGGGAAGCAGTCGCACATCGCCACCACGTCGCGGTGGAAATGCACCGTGCCCTTGGGCTTGCCGGTGGTGCCGGAGGTGAAGGCGATCAGCGCGACGTCCTCGGCTGCGGTGTCCAGGGTGGCGAACGCCGGCGACTGCCGCGCGACCAGCGCGTCGGTCTCATCGTCGTACCAGTAGCGCAGCTGCTTCAGCGTCGGGCAGGCCGGGCGCGCCAGCTCCAGCTCGGCGTCCAGCCGCCGGTCGCACAGCGCGTGCGTGATCTGCGCCTTGTTGACGATCTCCGCGAGTTCCTTGGCGCGCAGCAGCGGCATGGTGCCCACGCAGATGCCGCCCGCCTTGAACACCGCGAGCCAGGCGGCGGCCATCATTGGGTTGTTGGGGCCGCGCAGCAGCACGCGATTGCCGGGCTCGAGTCCCATCTCCCGCACCAGCAGGTTGGCCAGGCGGTTGGCCTGCGCCTGCAGCTGGGCGTAGCTGCACTCCCCGTCCGGGGCGCGCAGCGCGATGCGCTCGCCATCGCCTGCGCGCACGCGCTCGTCGAGCAGCACCGCGGCGCAGTTCATCCGCTCCGGGTACCTGAGCTCGGGCAGCTCGAAGCCGAACTCGGGCCACTGCCCGCGCGGCGGCAGGCGGTCGCGGGCAAAGGTGTCGGCGTGGGCGGTCTTCATCTGAGCAACTCCCTTGCGATGATCACTTTCTGCACCTCGGTGGCCCCCTCGTAGATGCGCAGCGCCCGCACCTCGCGGTACAGGCGCTCGACCGGGTGGCCGCTTTTCACGCCCAGGCCCCCGAGGATCTGCACCGCGGCGTCGATCACGCCTTGAGCGGTTTCGGTGGCCTGCATCTTGGCCATCGCCGCCTCGAGGGTGACGCGTTGCTTCTTCGCGTCGCGCAGCCAGGCCGAGCGGTAGGTGAGCAGCGCCGCGGCCTCGATGCCGGTGGCCATGTCGGCCAGCTTTGCCTGGGTCATCTGCAGGTCGGCGAGGCGCCCGCCGAACATCTTGCGGTCCTTCGCGCGCCCGAGTGCCTCCTGCAGCGCGCGGCGCGCGAAGCCCAGCGCGGCGCCGGCGACCGTGGTGCGGAACACGTCCAGGTTGCGCATCGCCAGTTGGAAGCCCTGCCCGGCCTCGCCCACCAGCTCCGCCTTCGCGCCCGTCAGCTTCAATGTCGCCATCGGGTGCGGCGCGATGATGTCGATGCGCTCGGAGGCGTCCAGGTCCTTGGCCTCGACGATGAAGGCGCAAATCCCTTCTTGCGCCTTCGCGAACACGACGTAGAAGTCGGCGATGCCGCCGTTGGAGATCCAGGTCTTCACCCCGTCGATGCGCCAGCCGCCGCCGGCGCGCTGCGCGGTCGTTGTCATCGCCGCCACATCCGAACCCGCATCCGGCTCGGACAAGGCGAACGCCGCGATCGCCTCGCCGGCGGCAACCCGTGGCAGCCAGGCCTTCTTCTGCGCATCGGAGCCGGCGAGAACGATGGGGCCGCTGCCCAGGCCCTGCATGACGAAGGCGAAGTCAGCCAGGCCCGAGTGATAGGCGAGGATTTCGCGGATCAGGGCGATCGTCCTGACATCGGGCTGCGCCGCCACCGAATATTTCAACCACCCGTGCCTGCCGAGATCCTTCACCACCTTCCTGCAGATCGCATCGGCGTCATTGCCGTGGGCATGCGCGAGGTTGGCGAGCGCCCAGGTTTCGACCTCACGCGACAAAGCCGCGTGCGCTCGATCGAGGAAGGGCCAGTCGTAGTGGGCGAAGCGGTCCATCAGTCACCTTCAAAGACGGGCTTGCGCTTTGCGGCGAAGGCTTCGAAGGCGCGGGTGAAATCCTTGGTCTGCATGCAGATTGCCTGGGCCTGCGCTTCCATCTCGATCGCCTCGTCCACGCCCACGTTCCACTCCTGGTGCAGCATCGTCTTGGTCATGGCATGCGCGAACGTCGGCCCGGCGGCGAGCGACTGCGCCATCTCCATCGCCGCCGGCAGCGGCGGGCTGGCGAGGCGGTTGAAGAATCCCCACGCCAGTGCCTCTTCCGCGCCCATCGAGCGGCCGCTGTAGAGCAGGTCCGAGGCGCGCCCCTGGCCGATCAGGCGCGGCAGGATGGTGCAGGCGCCCATGTCGCAGCCGGCGAGGCCGACGCGGGTGAAGAGGAACGCCACTTTGGCCTCGGGGGCGCCGTAGCGCAGGTCGGCGGCCATGGCGATGATGGCGCCGGCGCCGGCACAGACGCCGTCCACCGCCGCGATCACCGGCTGGGGACAGTGGCGCATGGCCTTGACCAGGTCGCCGGTCATGCGCGTGAAGGCGAGCAGTTCGGGCATCGCCATCTTCGTCAGCGGGCCGATGATCTCGTGCACATCGCCGCCGGAGCAGAAGTTGCCCCCGGCGCCGCCCACCACCACCGCCTTCACGTCCTTCTCGCGCGGCAGGCGCAGGAACAGGTCGCGCAGCTCGGCGTAGGACGCAAACGTGAGCGGGTTCTTGCGCTCCGGGCGGTTGAGCGTGATGACGCCGACGCCGCCCTCCAACCGCCACAGGAAATGCCTGGCCTGGATCATGATTCGCTCTCCATCGCGTGCGCCTTCAGCTTGGCCAGCAGCCGCAGCAGGTCCTCGTGATCGCGGCGCGTCAGCCCCCCGAACAGCTCCACCACCCATTGCTCGTGCTCGCGCGCCATCTCGGCGAAGGCGCGCTCGCCGGCGCGCGTCAGCCGGATGCGGTAGGCGCGCCGGTCGGCGGGCTCGGCCAGGCGCTCGACCAGCCCCTCCCCGGCCAGCTGGTCCACGATCGAGGTGATGTTGCCGCCGGTGACCATCATGAGGCGCGACAGCGCGTTCATCTTCAGGCCGCCGGGATGGCGCTCCAGCTGCGCCATCAGGTCGAAGCGGGGCAGCGTGGTGGCGAAGCGGTCGCGCAGCCGCGAGCGCACGCGCTGCTCGATCAGCTGGGTGCAGGTGAGCATGCGCAGCCAGATCCTCAGCGCGCGGTGGTCGTCGGAGCGGGCGATGGTCTCGCGGTCGGCGCTCGGGGCATCGGCGTGCAGCATCGTGGCGCGGTCCAGTCAGTACAGGCTTGAATAAATGAAACATAAAGTAATTGCCTCCCCGGCGTCAAGCTGCGCCGGGGCTCGGCGCGCCTGCTGATCACCAGCGGCGGCGCCTTCGAGCTGAAGCACGGCTACCCGAAGTCAGGCGAAGGACCCTCCCCGCTTGCGGGGAGGGCTTTAGGCCTTGCGGAGGAAATCGAAGTCGCAACCGTGCTCGGCCTGAAGCACGTGGTCCATGTACAGCTTGGCGTAGCCGCGCTTCGGGACCTCCGCCGGCGGCTTCCACGCCGCGCGGCGCCTGGCAAGCTCGGCATCCTCCACCAGCAAGTCGATCCGGCGCGCCTTTACCGACAGCCGGATGCGGTCGCCGTTTTGCACCAGCGCGAGAGGGCCGCCCGCCGCCGCCTCCGGCGACACATGCAGCACGATGGTGCCGTAGGCGGTGCCGCTCATCCGTGCGTCCGAGATCCGCACCATGTCCTTGAGCCCGGCGCGCGCCAGCTTCTGCGGGATCGGCAGGTAGCCCGCCTCGGGCATGGCGTAGCCGGACTTCGGGCCTGCGTTCTGCAGCACCATGAAGTCCTCTGGGGCGATCTGGAGCGCCGGATCGTCCACGCGCGCGGCCAGGTCGTCGAGCGAGGCGAACACCACGGCGCGGCCCTCGCGCTCGAACAGGCTGGCGTCGGCCGCCGAGCGCTTGAGGATGGCGCCGCTGGGCGCAAGCGACCCGAACAGCGCCACCAGACCGCCTTCCTTCGCCAGCGGTTCGGCGAAGGAACGCACCACCGCGCGGTCCACCCACGCGCCCTCCTCCTGCGCCAGGCGCTCGCCCAGGGTCTCGCCGGTCACCGCCATCGCATCGAGGTGCAGCAGCGGCTTTAGCTCGCGCAGCACCGCGCCGATGCCGCCCGCGGCGTACAGGTCCGACATGTAGTGCTGGCCGGTGGGCTTGAGATCCACCAGCACCGGCGTGGTATCGGAAATCTCGTTCAGGCGATGCAGGTCGATCTTCACGCCGACCCTGCCCGCGATCGCGGTGAGGTGGACGATGGCGTTGGTCGAGCCGCCGACGGCGAGCAGCACGCGCAGTGCGTTCTCCACCGACTTCGCCGTAATGATCTGCGACGGGCGGATGGGCCTCGCCACCAGTTCCACCGCACGGCGGCCGCTCGCTTCCGCGGCGCGGAGCCGGTCGGCATGCACAGCGGGAATGGCCGCGCTGCCCGGCAGCGCCATGCCCAGCGCCTCGGCGATGGAGGCCATGGTGGAGGCCGTGCCCATCACCGCGCAGCTGCCCGCGGTGGTGGCGAGCTGGCCCTCGATTTCATTGATGCCGTCCTGGTCCACCTTGCCGGCGCGGTGCATGGCCCAGAAGCGGCGGCAGTCGGTGCAGGCGCCCAGGCGCTCGCCGTGAAACGAGGTCGGCATCATCGGGCCGCCGATCAGCTGCACCGCGGGCACATCGGCGCTCGCCGCGCCCATCAACTGCGCCGGCACCGTTTTGTCGCAGGCGCCGATCAGGACCACGGCGTCCATCGGCTGCGCGCGCACCATTTCCTCCACGTCCATGGACATCAGGTTGCGGAACATCATCGAGGTCGGGCTGAGGAACACCTCGCCCAGCGACACCGTCGGGAAGTCGATCGGCAGCCCGCCGGCGGCGATGACGCCGCGCTTCACCGCCTCGACCAGCTCCGGGAAATGGCGGTGGCAGTTGTTGAAGCCGCTCTTGGCGTCGGCGATGCCCACCACCGGCCGCGCCAGCATCTCGCCGGAGTAGCCCATGCTCTTGGCAAACGAGCGCCTGAGGTACAGCGAAAACCCGGCGTCGCCGTAGTTGGTGAGGCCTCGGGCGAGGCCCTTCGGACCGATTTGCGCCATGCGGCCGATTCTAACTAGACTGCGCGAACCCATGCCGCTGCTTTCGCTCAAGGACGGCGCCCGCCTCTACTACGAAGTCCACGGCAAGGGACCGGCGGTGGCGTTCGCGCACGGCCTGGGGGGCAACCACCTGTCCTGGTGGCAGCAGGTGCCGGTGCTGGCGCGGCACTTCACCTGCATCGCCTTCGCGCATCGGGGCTTCGCGCCTTCGCACGACCCCGCCGGGATGCCGGACCCGGCGCGCTACGCCGATGACCTCGAGGCCCTGCTCGGGCACCTGGAGGTGGAGTACGTGCGCCTCGTCGGCCAGTCCATGGGCGGCTGGACCGCGCTCGATTTCGCGCTGCGCCATCCGGCAAGGGTAAAGGCGCTGGTGATGTCCGCGACCATCGGCACGGCGGATCCAGCGCGCTTGCCGGGCACCACGGCGCAGGAGCGCTCGCGCTGGGAGGACTGGGCGCGCGGCGAGCAGGCGCGGTTGAAGGGCGCCGGCCTGTATCCGGCCACCGGCGAACGCATGGCGCGCGAGCAGCCGCAGTTGCACCACCTGTACCAGCAGATCGGGCGGCTGGCGGCGGACTTCGACCGCGAGGCGATGCGCAAACGGCTCTGGGCGCGGCGCACCGTGCCGGCGGAGGCGCTCGCGGCGCTGAGGCACCCGGTGCTGTGCCTGGCGGGCCTGGAGGACGTGGTCATCAATCCGGCCCTGGTGAAGGCGCTGGCGGGCGCGCTGCCGGCGGGGCGTTTCGAGCCTTTCCCGGAGACCGGCCATTCGCCCTACTTCGAGCGCGCCGGGCGCTTCAACCCGATGGTGCTCGAGTTCCTCGCCGCGTGACCGACGCCCCCGCGCCATCCGTGGCCGCAGTCAGCGCCGAGCTGGTCTCGGGCGGGTCGCTTGAGATCGGCGCCCACAGGCCCCAGGATGCGCGCGCCATCGCCGCGCAGCTGCCTGCGGGCACGCCGGTCTACGTCAACCACCTGCCGCGCCACCGCTTGCTCGAGTCCATCCCGACCCTGGTCGCGGTGCGCGCGGCGGGCCTGGAGCCGGTGCCGCACATCGCCGGGCGCCGCATCCGCGACCGCGAGGAGCTGCAGACCTTTCTGCGCCGCGCGGTGGCCGAAGCAGGCGTGCGCAAGGCGCTGGTGCTGGGCGGCGACGAATTGGTCGCCGCGGGCCCGTTCGCCGACGGCGGCGCGCTGATCCGGGAGGGTGGTCTCGCCGAGGCGGGCCTGAAGGAGGTCGGCCTGCCGGGGTATCCGGAGGGACATCCCCGCATTCCGCGCCAGGTGCTGGAGCGCTCGTTCGACGACAAGCTGGCGCTCGCCTCGGCGCAGGGCCTGGGCGCCTACATCGTGACCCAGTTCTGCTTCGCCCCGGCGCGCGTCATCGAGTACTGCGCCGGCCTCGCGCGCAAGGCGCCCGATGCGCCGGTCTACGTCGGGCTGGCCGGGCCTACCGATCCGATCGCGCTAATGCGCTTCGCCCAGCGCTGCGGCGTCAGCGCCTCGCTGCGTGCCCTGCGCACGCAGGGCATGGACGCGGTGCGGCTGGTGACCCACACCGACCCCGGCGAGCAGCTTGCGGCCGTCGCGCACTATTGCATCTCGCACGCCAGCTGCAACGTGTTCGGGGTGCACCTGTTCACGTTCGGCGGCCTGACCGCGGCCGCCGAATGGATGAACCGCAGCATCGCCGCCGCGGCCAATCGCTAGCCTGGCGCATTAGAATCCGCACAGGGGGATTTGCACGATGCGCCTGCGTACCCGCCTGCGCTGCGCGCCGGCCGAAGTCCTGCTCGAGAAGCGCGCCGACGGCGCCGTGCTGCTGCGCTCACCGCAGCCGCTCAGGCCCCACGCGCGCGCAGTGGGCGACTGGCTGGTGCAGTGGCACGAGCGCGCGCCCGGGCGCACGTTCCTGGCCGAGAGGAAGGGCGAGGGCTGGCGCCGGGTGAGCTACGCGGAGGCGTGGGCGAGCGCGCGCCGCATCGGCCAGGCGCTGCTCGACCTCGGCCTGGGCCCGGACAGGCCGGTGGCGATCCTGTCCGACAACAGCGTCGAGCACGCCCTGCTCGCGCTGGGCGCCATGCACGCCGGCGTGCCGGTGGCGCCGATCTCGCCCGCCTATTCGCTGATGTCGAAGGACTTCGCCAAGCTGGGGCAGATCTTCGCGCTGCTCAGGCCCGGGCTGGTTTACGCCTCCGACCCGGAGAAATTCGCCCCCGCGCTGGCCGCGGTCGGGGCGAAGTCAACCCCCGTGGCCAAGCTGCTGGAGACCAACCCGGGTTCCACGCTGGAGGTGGCGTTCTCGCGCCTCACGCCGGACACGGTGGCCAAGATCCTGTTCACCTCGGGCTCCACCGGGACCCCGAAGGGCGTGATCAACACGCACCGGATGCTCACCTCCAACCAGGAAAGCTGGGCGCAGTTGTGGCCCTTCCTGGAGGAGCGGGTGCACACGCTTGTCGACTGGCTGCCCTGGAACCATACCTTCGGCGGCAACGCCTGCTTCAACATGGTGCTGCGCAACGGCGGCACGCTGTACATCGACGGCGGCAAGCCGGCGCCGGGCCTCGCCGAGATCACCGCCAGGAACCTGCGCGAGATCTCGCCGACGATGTACTTCAACGTGCCGCGCGGCTTCGACCTGCTGATGCCGATGCTGGAACAGGATGCGGCGCTGCGGGCAAACTTCTTCCGCGACCTGGACCTGGTGTTCTACGCCGGCGCCGCGCTGCCGCAGAACCTGTGGGAGCGGCTGGAGAAGCTGGCCCTCGACCAGAAGGGCGGCAATCTCGCCATGCTCTCGGCCTGGGGCTCCACCGAGACCGCGCCCATGGCCTCGTGCGTGCACTACCCGATCGAGCGCGCCGGCGTGGTGGGCAACCCCGCGCCCGGCTGCGAGCTGAAGCTGGTGCCTTCGGGCGGCAAGCTGGAAGTGCGCGTCAAGGGTCCCAATGTCACCCCCGGCTATTTCCGGCGCGACGACCTGACGCGCGCGGCCTTCGACGAGGAGGGCTACTACCGCATCGGCGACGCGATGCGGTTCGCCGACCCGGCGGCGCCGGAGAAGGGCCTGGTGTTCGACGGCCGGGTGGCCGAGGACTTCAAGCTCAGCACCGGCACCTGGGTGCACGTGGGCGCGGTGCGCGTGAAGCTGATCGCCGCCTGCGATCCCCTGCTGCAGGACGCGGTGATCACCGGGCACGACCGCGACCAGATGGGCGCCCTGGTGTTCCTCAGCCCGGCGGCGGCCAAGCTCGCGCCGGAGGTGGTGCGCGCGCGGCTCGCGGCGGCGCTGCCGGCGCTCATGGCCGAGGGCGGCAGCTCGACCCACCCGGGGCGCCTGCTGGTGATGGAGGAGCCGCCGCAGATCGACGCCGGCGAAATCACCGACAAGGGCTATCTCAACCAGCGCGCGGTGCTGGAGCGACGCGCGGCGCTGGTGGCGAAGCTGCACCAGGACCCGCCGCCGCCCGAGGTCATCGCGGTGCCGTAGCGGCCCGAATGCGTTGACAGGGCCGGGTGCACGCCCCTACTCTCGCCCTTCCCTTACCCGAGGAGGAAACATGCGCTCCATCCGTTCGCTTGCGGCCTTCGCTGCATTCCTTCCCGCAGCGGCCATGGCCCAGGAAGTCACCCTGCGCGTGGTCAGCTCCTTCGCCGAGAACACGCAGTACGTGCGCAACTTCGACGGCTTCATGAAGAAGCTGAACGCCGAAGGCAAGGGCAACCTGCAGCTCAACTTCATCGGCGGGCCCAAGGCGATGCCGCCGTTCGAAGTCGGCAACGCGGTGCGCACCGGCGTGGTCGACATCGGCCTCACCACCGGCGCCTTCTACACCAACATCATGCCCGAGGCCGACGCCCTCAAGCTGACCCAGCTGCCGGCCACCGAACTGCGCAGGAACGGCGGCCACGACCTCGTCAACCGGATCTGGAACGAGAAGGCCAACATGGTGTACCTGGCCCGCATCGTCGACTACACGCCGTTCCACGCCTATCTCACCAAGCCGGTCGCGAAGCCCGACTTCACGGGCCTGAAGCTGCGCATCACGCCGGTGTACCGCGAATTCTTCCAGGCGCTGGGCGCCACCGTGGTGCAGACCGCGCCGGGGGAGGTCTACACCGCCCTGGAGCGCGGCGTGGTCGACGGCTACGGCTGGCCGATCCACGGCATCTTCGACTTCAACTGGCACGAGAAGACGCGCCACCGCGTCGAGCCGGGCTTCTACAACGCCGAGGTTTCGCTGGTGATGAACCTGGACAAGTGGAAGGGCCTGACGGCCGCGCAGCGTGACTTCCTCTCCCGCCAGGCGGTGGCGTTCGAGGCGCAGAACGACTTCTGGAAGAAGTACAACGAGGATGAAACCCGGCGCCAGCAGGCCGCCGGCATCCAGGCGATCAGCTTCGATGCGGCCACCGCCAGGCAGTTCCATGACCGGGCCTACGAGGTCGCCTGGGCGGGCATGATCAAGGCGAGCCCGGTCTACGGCCCGCAGATGAGGAAGCTCTTCAGCCGCTGATGGACCGGCTGTCGCGGCTCTACGGCCGCCTGCTGGCGGGGCTCGCCCTCGCCGGCTGCGCGGTGCTGTTCCTGATGATGGCGGTGATCTGCGTCGACGTGCTGCTGCGCAACGCGCGCCTCGCGCCGGGGATGCTGGGCCTGCCCTGGGCGAACGAGGTCACCGAGTACGCGCTGTACCTGATCACCCTGCTCACCGCGCCCTGGCTGCTGCGCCAGGGCATGCACATCCGGGTGGACGTCCTGCTGCGCGTCATGCCGGCGCGCCTCGCCTGGGCCTGCGAGTGGGTGGTGGACCTGATCGCGCTCGCCTGCTGCGTCGCCATCGCCTGGTACGGCTTGAAAGCCGTGTTTTCCAGCCAGGCCATCGGTGGCATGGTGGTCAAGGTGATCGCGATCCCGGAATGGTGGCTGCTCGCGCCGCTGCCGGCCGCGTTCCTGCTGCTCGCGATCGAGATCCTGTTCCGCATGCACCGCCTCTGGCAGGGCGAACGCGGCCCGCGCACGGACGCGGTGAGCGCGGCCTAGCACGCGGTGTCCTGGGAGGCCGCAGCCTGGCTCCTCCTCGGGGGTTCGACCGCCCTGATGTTCCTCGGGCTGCCGGTGGCCTTCGCCTTCCTCGCCATCAACCTCGCCGGCGCGGCGATCTTCCTGGGCGGCGAGGCCGGCATGATGCAGCTGGCGCGCAACAGCGTGGCCTCCGTCACCAGCTTCGCGCTGACGCCGATACCGCTCTTCATCCTCATGGGCGAGGTGCTGTTCCACACCGGCCTGGCGGTCAAGGTGATCGACGGCGTCGAGCGCCTCATCCGGCAGGTGCCGGGGCGCCTGGCGGTCATTGCCGTGGTGGCCGGCACCGTGTTCTCGGCCATCTCGGGCTCCACCATCGCCACCACCGCGATGCTGGGCAGCCTGATGCTGCCGGTGATGCTCGCGCGCGGCTACCACCCCACGCTCGCCACCGGCCCGATCATGGCCATCGGCGCGGTGGACATGCTGATCCCGCCCTCGGCGCTGACGGTACTGCTGGGAAGCCTGTCCGGGATCTCGATCTCCAAGCTGCTGGTGGGCGGGATCGTGCCCGGCCTGATCCTGTCGGCGGTCTTCGTCGGTTATATCGTCCTGAGGGTGAAGCTCGACCCCGGGCTGGCCCCCAGGGGCGCCATCGAGGAGCACCGCGGCTGGCGGCGCTTCCAGCCCTTCCTGCAGTACGTGCTGCCGCTGGTGTCCATCTTCGTGGTCGTGGTGGGGGCGATGATCGCAGGCTGGGCGACGCCGACCGAGTGCGCGGCGCTGGGCGCCTTCGCCACGCTGTTCCTCGCCCTGCTCTACCGCGCGCTCAGCTTCGACAACCTGGTCAAAGCCCTTCGCGGCACCGCGGGTATTTCCGGGATGATCCTGTTCATCATCGTCGGTGCCACCACCTTCTCCCAGATCCTGTCCTTCTCGGGCGCGAGCAACGGCCTGGCGCAGGCCATCACCAGCTTCGGGCTGCCGCCGCTGGCGGTGGTGGCGGGTATGATGCTGTTCCTGATCTTCCTGGGGATCTTCGTCGAGCAGGTGAGCATGATGATGATTACCCTGCCGATCTTCATGCCGATCGTGCAGCAGATGGGCGTGGACCTGGTCTGGTTCGGCGTCATGTTCCTCATCTGCATGCAGCTGGGCCTGCTCATGCCGCCGCACGGGCTGCTGCTGATGACGATGAAGGGCGTCGCGCCGCCGCAGGTGACGATGATGCACATCTTCCGCGCCGTGACCCCGTTCCTGCTCATCAGCCTGGCGGTGCTGGTGCTGGTGTTCTTCGCGCCGCCGCTGGCCACCTGGCTGCCCAACCTGGTGGGCTGAGAGGACGGGGACAACCTTGGAACGGTCCTTCAGGCAGGAAGTGGAACTGCTGAGACTCGGCGAGGGGGAAACCTTCCGCGGCGAAGGCATCCTCGCGGTCACCAAGGCCCTTCTGCAATCGGGCGTGTCCTACGTCGGCGGCTACCAGGGCGCGCCGGTGTCGCACGTCATGGACGTGCTGAACGACGCGCGCGGCATCCTGGACGAGCTGGGCGTGCACGTCGAGACCAACGCCAACGAGGCGGGCGCCGCGGCGATGCTGGGCGCCTCGATCAACTACCCGATGCGGGGCGCGGTGGCCTTCAAGTCCACGGTCGGCACCAACGTCGCCTCGGATGCGCTGTCCAACCTCGCCTCGGCCGGCGTCAAGGGCGGCGCGCTGCTGGTGCTGGGGGAGGACTACGGCGAGGGCTCCTCCATCATCCAGGAGCGCAGCCACGCCTTCGCCATGAAGTCGCAGATGTGGCTGCTCGACCCCCGCCCCAACCTGCCGAAGATCGTTCAGGCCGTGGAGCAGGGCTTCGAGCTGTCGGAAGCCTCCAGCACGCCGGTGATGCTGCAGCTGCGTATCCGCGCCTGCCACGTCACCGGCAGCTTCCGCACCCGGGCCAACCGGGCTCCGGCGATATCCCGCCGGCAGGTGATGGCGAACCCGGACTTCGACTACGCCCGCATCTGCCTGCCGCCTGCGACCTACGCGCAGGAGAAGCACAAGGTCGAGGTGCGCTGGCCGGCGGCGGTGCGCTTCATCCGCGAGCACCGCCTGAACGAGGTCTTCCCGGGGGACATGGCCGATACCGGCATCCTCTGCCAGGGCGGGCTGTACAACGCCGTGATCCGGGCGCTGCAGCAGTTGGGGCTCGCCGACGCGTTCGGCACCTCCCGCGTGCCCATCTACTGCATGAACGTGACCTATCCCCTGCTCCCGGAGGAGATCATCGACTTCTGCGCCGGCAAGAAGCGCGTGCTGGTGGTGGAGGAAGGCCAGCCCGCCTATATCGAGGACGCCATCCTCGCCGCGCTGCGCCGCGCCGGGGCCAATGACGTCGTCGTCGCCGGCAAGGGCGCCCTCCCCATGGCGGGGGAATACACCGGTGAGGTCGTGCTCGCCGGCATCGCGGGTTTCCTGGATTCCGGCAGGGCACTGGAACCGATCCGGTCCCTGAAGGCGAAGGCGCTGGACCTGCTGGGCGCGCCGGCGCCGGCGCGGCCACCGGGGTTCTGCGTCGGCTGCCCGGAACGACCGGTGTTCTCGGCGATGAAGGTGGCCGAGCGCACCACCGGCCCGGTACATGTTTCGGCCGACATCGGCTGCCACCTGTTCTCGTCCCTGCCGCCGTTCAACATCGGCAACACCGTGCTCGGCTACGGCCTGGGCCTGGCGTCGAATTCCGCGGTCAACCCGGTGTTCGGCGGGCGCACCGTGAGCGTCATGGGTGATGGCGGCTTCTGGCACAACGGCCTCACCACCAGCATCGCCAACGCCGCGTTCAACAAGGACGACGGCATCCTGGTGATCATGAAGAACGGCTATAGCTCGGCCACCGGAACGCAGGAGCTGCCCTCCAGCCCGCAGCACAGCGAATCCAAGGCCGCCGACATGGCGATCGAGCGCGCGCTGCAAGGCGTGGGCGTGGGCTGGGTGAAGACCGTGGACAACTACCGGGTGGGCGAGGTCGCCGGCGTCCTCAAGGAGGCGATGACCACGGGCTACAAGGGCCTGAAGGTGATCATCGCCGAGGGCGAGTGCCAGCTGGAGCGCCAGCGCAAGCTGCGCCCCGTCGTGGCCGAGAAGCTGGCCAAGGGCGAGCGCCATGTGCGCGTGAAGTACGGCGTGGACGAGGACACCTGCACCGGGGACCATTCCTGCATCCGGCTCTCGGGCTGCCCCACCCTCACGGTGAAAGACAATCCCGACCCCCTGCGCCGCGACCCGGTGGCCACCGTGATCGAGGGCTGCGTCGGCTGCGGCCTGTGCGGCGAGAACGCCCACGCCGCGGTGCTGTGCCCGTCCTTCTACCGCGCCGAGGTGGTCCAGAACCCCGGCCTGCTCGACAAAGCCCTTGGCAGGCTGCGGAGCCTGTTCAAATGACCCTGCCGGAGCGACCGATCACGATTCTGATCGCGGCCCTGGGCGGCGAAGGCGGCGGCGTCATGGCCGACTGGCTGATCGAGGCCGCCGCGCAATGCGCCTATCCGGCGCAGAGCACCTCGATTCCCGGCGTCGCGCAGCGCACCGGCGCCACCACCTACTACCTGGAGATCTTCCCTGCGCGCGAATCCGAGCTGGGCGGACGCTCGCCGGTGCTGTCGCTCACCCCCAGCCCCGGCAGCGTTGACATCATGGTCGCCTCGGAACTGGTCGAGGCCGGGCGCGCGATGCAGAACGGCTACGTCAACCCGGAGCGCACCACGCTGGTCGCCTCCACCCACCGCATCTACGCCACCGTGGAGAAGATGCAGATGGGCGACGGTCGCTTCGACAGCGACCGGGTGGTCGCGGCCGGCAAGCAACTGGCGAAGCGGGCGGTGATGTTCGACATGCGCAGGCTGGCGCAGGAGAACGGCACCGTGATCAACGCCGTCCTCTTCGGCGCCATGGCGGGCAGCGGGGATCTGCCCCTGCCACGGGATGCCTGCGAGCAGGCGATCCGCGGCGGCGGGCGCGGCGCCGAGGCGAGCCTGCGTGGCTTTAGCGCCGGCTTCGAGATCGCGGCGGGCGCCCAAGCTGCGCCGCAGCCGCCGGCGCCGGTGCAGCGTGCCTCGGAGCTCCGGGAAATCATGGACCTGGGCGAGGGCCGGCTGCGTGACTACCAGGGCGAGGCCTACGTGGCGCTGTACCGCGAGCGCATGCAGCCGTTCCTGGAGGGCGACCAGAAGCTGGCCGCGGAAACGGCGCGCCACCTCGCCCTTTGGATGAGCTACGAGGACATCGTCCGCGTCGCCGACCTCAAGACCCGCACCTCGCGCTTCGAGCGCGTGCGCAGGGAAGTCGGCGCCAAGGACGGCGAGCCGGTGGTGGTCATCGACTTCCTCAAGCCCGGCGTGGAAGAGTTCGCCTCGCTGCTGCCGCCATCCATGGGCCGCGCCCTCACCGGTTGGGCGCAGAAGAACGGCAGGCTGGACGCGTACAACGTCGGCATGCACGTCAAGACCTCGGGCATCTTCGGCTACCTGCTGCTGCGGTCGCTGGCCTGGCTCAAGCCCTGGCGGCCGTATTGCTTCCGTTACCAGGAAGAGCAGCGGCTGATCGGGCGCTGGCTCGCAGGCGTGCAGGAAGCGGCGGCGCGCAGCGTGCCGCTGGCGCTGGAAGTGACCGAATGCGCGCGCCTCATCAAGGGCTACGGCGAGACCCACCGCCGCGGCAAGGCCAACTTCCTCGCCATCCTCGAGGCGCTGGTGGAGAACCCGGCGAGCTCGGATGCCGCCGAGCAGGCGAAGGCGATCCGCAAGGCGCGCGAGGCGGCGCTGGCCGATCCCGAGGGCAAGGCGCTGGGCGGCGCGCTGGGCAAGCCGGTCACCTGGCTGAAACCGGTGCGAAGCGGCGGCTAGCGCCCCGGCAGCGGCCCGATGTAACCGGATCGGTTACATCTAATCCGCCTTCAGCCCGGTCTCCTTCACCAGCCCGGCCATGCGCGCGTGTTCGGCGCGCACGCGGGCGGCGAAGGCCTCGGGGGCGAGCTGCAGGCCGGTGGCGCCGATGGCCGCGACGCGCTCCGCCATCGGCCCGCCCTGCATCTGGCGCGTCACTTCCTGGTTGAGGCGCGCCACGATGTCCTTCGGCGTTCCGGCCGGTGCGTAGAGGCCGAACACGGTATCGGCGTCGAACTCCCCGCCCACCACCTCCGCGACCGTCGGCACATCGGGCCAGGCCGGATGGCGCTTCGGGCTGCCCACCGCGAGGAGCCTGAGCTTGCCGGCCCTGACGTGCTGAAGGCCGATGCCCGGGTCGAACATGAACTGCAGCTGACCGCCCAGCAGGTCGGTCATCGCCGGGCCGGCGCCCTTGTAGGCGACGTGCGTGGTCTGGATCTTCGCGGCGCGGTTGAACATCTCGCCTGCGAGGTGTGGCGAGCTGCCGTTGCCGGGCGAGCCGTAGTTCAGCTTGCCCGGATTGGCGCGCGCGTGGGCGACGAACTCCGCCAGGTTAGCGGCCGGAATCGAGGGCTGGATCTCGAGGAACACCGACACCACGGCCACCGGCGCCACCGGATCGAGCGCCTTCATCGGGTCGTAGCCCAGGTTGCGGTAGATGAGACCGTTCAAGGCGATGGCGCCGCCCGAGGACATGAGGATGCCGTGGCCGTCGGGCGCCGCCTTGGCGATCTCGCCGGCGCCGATGGAACCGTTGGCGCCAGGCCGGTTCTCGACCACGAACGGCTGGCCGAGGGTTTCCTGCAGGCGCGGTGCAAGCGCACGCATCAGTTGGTCGGCCGCGCCGCCGGGCGGGAAGTTCACCACGACGCGCACCGGCTTGGAGGGCCAGGCCTGGGACCGGGCCGGGGATGCGGCCGCCGCGGCAAGCGCGGCGACCAGGGCAACTGCAAAGCGACGCATGCGTTCCTCCTCCAGATTGCCCGCCTCCGGGGCAGTGCGGGCATTCTCGCATCCCCTCCGGCGGGCGCGGGACCCGGGGACGCGAAACCCGGTGCGGCGGCGATTGCGGTCGGTCGGCGAACGGGCGAGAATCCTCGCCTCACTCGAGCGGAGGGGCCGGATGGCGAGCGTTCTGCAGCCTGGCGTCGGCAATGCGCGCCAGGAGCTCTATCGGCGCATGGACCAGGATAACCTGGCGCCGCTGTGGGAGGTGCTCCACGCCCTGGTGCCGCCGCAGCCGCAGGGCCCCTGCCGGCCCGCACTGTGGAAGTACCGGGACATCCGGCCCTACATCGAGGAATCCGGCCGCGTCATCAGCGCCCGCGAGGCGGTGCGCCGCGTGCTGATCCTGGAAAACCCAGGCCTGCGCGGGCAATCGCAGATCACGCGCAGCCTGTACTGCGGGCTGCAGCTGATCCTGCCCGGCGAGGTGGCGCCGAGCCACCGCCACACGCAAGCGGCCCTGCGCCTGGTCGTCGAAGGCGCCGGCGCCTACACCGCGGTGGACGGCGAGCGGGTCACCATGCACCCGGGCGATTTCATCATCACGCCGTCCTGGACCTGGCACGACCACGGCAACGAGGGCCGCGAGCCGGTGGTGTGGATGGACGGCCTGGACATCCCGATCACGCACCTGTTCGACGCCACCTTCGCCGAGAACTACCCGCGGGAGGTGCAGCCGGTGACGCGCCGCGAGGGCGATTCCTGGGCGCGCTACGGCTGCAACCTCGCGCCGCTCGCCGGTGCGGCGCCCTTCGGCAAGACCTCGCCGGTGTTCAGCTACCCCTATGCCAAGAGCCGCGAGGCGCTGGCTGCGCTGGCCAAGGGCGGGGAGCCCGACCCCTGCCACGGCCACAAGATGCAGTTCATCAACCCGGCCAGCGGCGGCCCCGCCATGCCCACCATCGGCGCCTTCATACAGCTGCTGCCGGCGGGCCTGCGCACCGCGCCCTACCGCTCGAGCGACGCCACCATTTACTCGGTGATCGAAGGCAGGGGCAAGGTCGTCATCGGCGGCCAGGAGTTCGCCTTCGAGGCGCGTGACACCTTTGTCGTCCCGGCCTGGCAGCCGGCGAACTTCGCCGCCGCCGACGAGTGCGTGCTCTTCTCCTATTCCGACCGCCCGGCGCAGATCGCGCTCGGCCTGTGGCGGGAATCGCGGGGATGAAGGCGGGGATGAGAGCCTCGGCCCAGGTGGTGGCGGACAACGCGTTCTACTCCCGCGAGTACAACAACCGCGAACTGGTGCCTGATCACGGGCGTTATTTCGAGCGCTGGCAGGCGGCCTCGGCGCGGGCGCGCGCGACCATGACCTGCTCGCTGGACCAGCGCTACGGCGAGGCGCCGGGCGAAACCATCGACATCTTCCCGGCGCGCAAGGGTGACGGCAGCTGCATGATGTTCATCCACGGCGGCTACTGGCGGTCGCTGGACAAGGCCGATTTTTCCTTCCTCGCCCCGGCCTGGGTGGATGCGGGCGTGTCCCTCGCGGTGGTCAACTACGACCTGTGCCCGAAGGTGAGCGTGGAGCAGATCGTGCGCCAGATGCTGCGTGCCTCGCGCTGGCTCTGGCTGCATGCCGAGGACTACGGCATGGACGAGGACCGCCTGTACGTCTCCGGCCACTCCGCCGGCGGCCACCTCACGGCGATGATGATGGCGGCGCTGTGGCCGGTGTTCGAGGCGCGGCTGCCGCGCGACCTTTTCAAGGGTGGCCTTGCCATCAGCGGCCTCTACGACCTGCGGCCCCTGCTGCAGGTGGACTGGTTGCAGCCGGACCTGCGCCTGGACGAGGCCTCGGCCTACCGGCTCTCGCCCCTGTTCCTGCCGCCGGCGACCCGCGCGCCGGTGATGACGGCGGTGGGCGGCGACGAGAGCTCGGAGTTCCGGCGCCAGAACGCGCTGCTGGGCGCGCGCTGGCGCGGTTCCTTCGCCGGCGACATCGCGATGCCGGGCTGCAACCACTTCTCGGTCGTCGACGGCCTGGGCGTGCAGTCGAGCGCGCTGTTCGCGGGCGCGCGCCGCCTGATGAAGCTGGACCGATGAAGCAATACCTGGAATCCGCGCGCTACATCGACAGCGCGCACCCTGCCGTCGTGGCGTTCGCGGCCGGGCATGCCCGCGGAGAGGACAACCGGGCGCGCGCGGTCGCGCTCTACTATGCAGTGCGCGACGAGATTCGCTACAACCCTTTCCTCGATTTTTCGGACGACGCGGTGTACCGGGGCTCGGCTTGCCTGCAGGCCGGGCAGGGGTTCTGCATCGGCAAGGCCGCGCTCCTTGCGGCCTGCGGCCGGGCCGCGGGCATCCCTTCGCGGGTCGGCTTCGCCGACGTCAGGAACCACCTCACCACGCCTGCACTGCGCGAGCGCATGGGGTCGGACCTGTTCATCTACCACGGCTACACCGAGTTCCACCTGGAGGGCTGCTGGCTCAAGGCGACTCCGGCGTTCAACCGCCAGCTGTGCGAGCGCTTCCGTGTCAAGCCGCTGGAGTTCGACGGCCGCGAGGACTCCATCTTCCATCCGTTCGACGCCGACCAGCGCCGCCACATGGAATACCTGCGCGACCGCGGCAGCCATGCCGACGTGCCGGTGGCGGAGATCAGCCGCGCCTTCCGCGAGACTTATCCGGTGCTCTATGCAATGCGCGGCGCGGCGGCCGGGGAGGCTTTCGGGGAGCCCGCAGGCTGAGTCCGCGGCAATTGCTCCAGGCGAGCTTTCGCGCCGCGGTGGCGGCGGCGGACCCGATGCAGGTCATCCCGCGGCACCTGCCGGTGCCGCCGGACCATGGCCATACGCTGGTGCTCGCGGTGGGCAAGGCGGCCGCCTCCATGGCCCGCGCCGTGGAGCAGGACTGGCCGGCTCGCAAGCCGATCAGCGGCATCGCGCTGACTCGCTACGGCCATGCCCTGCCGTTGGCGCGCGTGCGGGTGGTCGAGGCGGCGCATCCGGTGCCCGACGGGACGGGGGAGGAGACCGCGCGCGAGATGCTGAGCGCCGCTGGCGCGCTGCGCGCCTCGGACCTGCTGCTGGCGCTGATTTCCGGCGGCGGCTCGGCTCTGCTGTCGCTGCCCTCGCCCGGCATCGCCATCGAGGACCTGCGGCGCGTCACACGCGACCTGCTGCGCTGCGGCGCCACCATCCAGGAGATCAACGCGGTGCGCAAGCACCTGTCGGCGATCCAGGGCGGCCGGCTGGCGGCGGCCTGCAGGACGAACCTGCTCGCCCTGATCGTCTCGGACGTGACCGGCGACGACCCGACGCACATCGCCTCCGGTCCCTGCGCGCCCGACCCGACGACGTTCCAGGATGCGCTGGACGTGCTCAACCGCTACGACATCAAGCCGCCGCGCGCGGTGCTGGCGCACCTGATCGCGGGGGTGCGCGGTGAGCGCGAGGAGACGCCGAAGCCGGATTCGGCGGTGTTCCGCAGCCCCGGCCGCACCATCGAGAACCGCGTCATCGCCAGCGCCCGCCAGTCGCTGCAGGCGGCGGCGCAGGTGTTCCGCGAGCAGGGCATCGAAGCGGCGATCCTGGGCGAGGCCATCACCGGCGAGGCGAACGAGGTGGCCAAGGTGATGGCGGCGATGGCGCGCGAGATCCGCGCCCGCGG
>Ga0194121_10001083_pt1 | contig 47465 bp, 49 predicted proteins | sample TA2MahCa50mmetaG_FD_148609 | JGI IMG/M metagenome (GOLD analysis project Ga0194121, IMG submission 148609) | Freshwater microbial communities from Lake Tanganyika, Tanzania - TA2015020 Mahale Deep Cast 50m | ecosystem: Environmental > Aquatic > Freshwater > Lake | place: Tanzania: Lake...
CTCGTAAAGCGAAGGTCGCGGGTTCGATTCCCGCGGGCGGCTCAACTAATTGAGATATTCGCTAACCTTGCCTTATGGCAGAAACCTATGCTTATTCGATTGGAATTATTGGCTCTGGTGTCATGGGCGAAGCTTTGCTGGCAACAATTCTTAAAGCAGGCGTTGTAAATAAAAGGGTTGTAATTTCAGATAAGAGACTAGAGAGAACAACTGAGTTAGCAGTTAAATATGGCTGCGATGTAGGTTTGCCAGAGGAGATATCTTTAAAGGCGGAGAACATTTTCCTGGTAGTAAAGCCTCAAGATCTAGATGCGCTAATGAAGTTAATAGGTTCTAAAGTCTCGACAAATCAGAGATTGGTTTCATTTATTGCAGGTAAGAAGACTTCACACATTCAGAGTTTCCTCTTGAATTCTGTGCCAGTCCTTAGAGTAATGCCTAATACCCCGGTGTCTGTTGGAGTGGGAGCCTTGGCCATCTCAAAAGGAAACTCTGCTTCAGAAGGTGATATTAAGGCAATCGAAGAATTCCTTAAGGCCTCTGGAAAAACTATTTGCGTGGAGGAGAAATTACAAGATGCAGTAACTGCCACTAGCGGATCAGGGCCAGCTTATTTCTTCAGGTTTGTTGAAGCCATGATTTCGGCGGCTGAAGACCTAGGGCTAACAACGAGTGATGCTAGAACTTTAGTGATACAAACTATTTCGGGAGCTGCCGAGATGTTAAAGCAAGAGGGGGCCTCACCCAAAGTTCTACGCGAGAATGTAACTAGTCCAAACGGGACAACCTTTGCCGCTCTTGAAGTATTTGAAAGAGAGGATCTTGTTGGGGTAGTGAAGAGAGCAATGCTTGCTGCTCGCAATAGATCTCAAGAACTCTCATGAACTTTCAGATATCCTTAGACAACACCGAAAAGGAGTTGAGAGCATGGGTTCAGTAGTCAAAAAGCGCCGCAAGCGCATGGCTAAGAAGAAGCATAAGAAACTTCTTAAGAAGACTCGTATTCAGCGCAGAAACAAGAAGTAAGATCACAATCTTACCAGAACTAACTTCTTGGAGATCGAGGTAACCGCGTAGCGGACCTTATTAATTGTGACAATGGCGCCATCCTTGACATTATTGAGGGTGGCGCCATTGTTTAACCTAGGCGTTGAGCTATAAGAACCAACCGAACATAGGCGATCTTGGCAACCAAAGACTAATCCTTTGCTATCTATTAGGAGTGGATAACTAGGTGTTCCATGTTTTTCAGGAGATAACCGACTGGGATAGTCTTCCTCATCAATTATTAGGTAGCGAACTTCATCAGCGCTAGGTAGACGAAGGCCACTTGCAGCCAGCCAAGCGGCGGCAATTCTATTTCCAGAATTACTTATCGAAACATCATAACCGGCCATAGCAACACCATTATCAGGGCCATCAAGAGTGCTATATCTCCAATCTTCAGGATAGATGGAATTGCGCTTGGCTAACCTAACTTCTCCTTGGGTAGCAACATTGCTTGATGAGAGCGTAAGGACTGAGTCATAGAGAACGTAAACACTCTTACCGCTTGCTATCGCACTGAGAGAAAACCCAACGTCTCCTGTGGTTCTGCCATCACTCTGTCGATCCCCATCGACAATTTCATAGATCCACCCAGTTTTAGTAAGAGCTGCACCGAGGATTATTCCTTGAGATTCATCTCTATAGAAAACTTGAAGCCCAGCAGGAGTAACTGCGCAAGCATTGGAAACACTTACATCACTTGCAGTTTTTCGCCTAGCGCTCTCTTGATAATTTTGGATATCTTCGCCATCACCATCAAGGGTCTCATATCGCCATTTCTTTCCATCATAGGAGGCATGGCGCAGATCCTTATTTTCAGTATCGGTGTAGAAAATATGGAGCTTTTCACTAGTTTTTGTCTCTACGACACAGAGTGAGACCGGCCCCGCTAGATTCCTATCTGACCTGTTACCTGCAGTTGAATTTCCATCGATAATTGAAGTTTTCCAAGCACTGCCCATCAAGGTTGCAAGTTTTAGATTCCCAGAAATGGCGTCAGAGTATGCAATTACTTGACTCTTCTTAAATGATCCAGATGCAAGGTATTTAACATCTGCCTTCTTATCAATTATCTTCACTTTTGATGTGGCCTGAGGGATTACCTCATTACTAGTAACCGCATCAGATTGCCCACGATCGTTCACAGCTTTAATGGTAAATGAGTAGCTACTTCCATTGGTTAGACCACTTATTTTGGCAGGGCTTGAGGTAAATGTTCGCTCTTGGCCACCAGGGCTAATAGTGACGCTATATCCAGTGACCCGGTCAACTCGGCGACAACTAGGCGAGTCAAAAGTCAGCAAGGCATATCTATCGCCGACCAAGGCCCTAACATCAATTGGTTTTGCAGGAAGGCCTTGGGGTTTATTCTTTGGAGGCTTGAGCAACATGTCTTCGATCATGGCTAGTGCGATACTTCCTGGGGTTCTAAAGACTTCTCCAGAGTCAAGAACCGGCGTCATTATGGAATTTGCACCAGAGGTTGCAAATGTTGCTTCATCAAGATGGGTGATTGAAGAGCCATCTTCGTAGGGCCTGGGTGTATACAACTTAGGTTTCACGCCATTATTTGCAGCAGTAGCCAAGGGCCCACTCCAATAGAGCGGGGAGGTCATAGCTTTACCTAACTCAACTGAGCGAGCACAGAAGTCAGTAAATAGACGACCGTCAGGTAGTTGAACGTATGCATCATAAGGAGAGGGTTGTATCAAATAACCGGTGCCGAAGAACTTGTCATATTCGGCATTTGAGAGAAACCCAATGCCATGGCCTATCTCATGCAAAACAGTGCTAGATAAGTCATAACTAGATCTTCCAGGATTGCCATCAGTTGCTATATGCCATGGCGCATTTGAATTAAAGCGCAGAACGATATCTGGCTTTCCTGGAGCCAGATCTTTCTTGGCTAAGCGATCTGCCAATATCGATGGATACCAGAGATCGATATCAGGTGCTCCATCAAAGGCATTGAAGTAATCACCCGGACGAGCCGATCCCAAGACTCCATTTGTATTTGAAGGCCCCCAATGTGCTTCAAGTTCAATAGGGACCGTTGCCTCAAAATAAGAGGCCCAGATATCGACCGCATATTTGAACGCCACCCTTGCATCCTCTGGCACTCCTACGTATTTAATGTTCCATTTCGAGCGAGGTGGACCAACTTCAGCCCTTTGTGCCCTCGGCGAAGAATTTAGGTTTGTATTTTCCCCTGAGCCAAATAAGTGGCCCCACTTAGTTGCAGGGATGGTCTTAAAACCGAGCGCTGGGGCTGAAACTGGAGTTAGAAGAGAGAGAGAAAGTGAGAAAGTCACTACAAGGGCGCCAATCATCAAGGCCCTTTGCTTCATAAGCGCAAATGCTAGTGGTCTGGAAGGATGGGGGGTCATGGACTCAGTAATCCTTAAGGATGCCTATCTTCGTGCAGCAAGAGAGCGTCCTTCCCTTGGGATCGATACTGGGCAGAGAGTCGAGGTCACAATAGATGAAGCAAGAACTGAGTTAGCAAGGGTTATGAGTCGAATACTCCATAGCCTCTTTGAAGATAGATACGGACCCCTTGTCGGATCGCTTAGCGAACCAACAATCACCGAGATTCTGAAGGGTTTTGAAGCAAATCTATCTAGGAGCAAGGCAGATGTAACCCTGGTTGCTCAAGAACTTCTTGATCGTATTCTGCCGCCTACATCAAAGAAGAGAAGATAGCGGATTACTTCCTTGCCTCTTGAGTAGTCGGATGAATCATGTAGAGAGGTAGGTGTTTTACTTTTCTACTTTTTTGCTCTTGAATTCTAACTTGGCATAACTCAGCTAGTTTTTCATAAGATGGCTTACTCAATAGCTTTGTCAATTCTGTTTTATGGGAAGCATGAACTGGCCCGGCACCATTTCTTGCCTCGCCATTTGAGGAGCAGCACCAATTCGTATCAGCCCCTCCTTCGTCCCAAGCTTCACGCGCATGTTCACCAATAACAATCACTCCATAATTCTTTATCGCCAATATTTCTACTCGCCCAAGATCCGCGAAGTCGTAACTGCCAGCAACTGTCTGGCTTCGTCGCAACAAAGTGCTTACCTTCAATGTTTGTAAGATGCTGAAGAGCACAACCAAAGGATTCTTGACTGAAATCAGATTCATTAAAGAAGATACAGGTCTTATTGACTCTTCTTGTTCTCTCGGTCCTTGTCTAAGCTTAGCTCTGTGATATTGACTTGCCGTTCTTTCTTGCTACATCAACATTTTGCCATAGATTTTTAGGAAGACGCTTAGTGGCAGAGGCAACACGCGCCTCATCTGCCTTGTCATGATAGGAAGCACTTTCGCTGTGCCAACCGTACTCTGCTAGGTCTTTACCAATGCCCTTGCAGCCTTCTCCAAATGTGCAGTTCCAATAGGGAGTTAGCCAAATCAGGTCGCACCTGAAAATCTCATTTGGGTTTTCTGGGCTTGAAAACTCCACTCATTCACGAGTGAAGTTAGGGGGACCTGACGCAGGTGCAAAGCGTAGAGGTAATCTTGCCTCTATGGTTATTCCACTCAATTCAAATAAAGAGCCACTAGTTCAAATCTATTCCAGGCAGAATTGTCATTTCTGCCAAGAAGCTGAAGGTGTAGTTAGGCAAGTACTCCAAGATTTAGACTTTAGATTAGAGATAATTTATGTCGATGGCGATAAAGAGCTAGAAGGACTATATGGCGAAGAAGTGCCCGTCACCATGATTAATGGCACAAAGCATGATTATTTTAGAGTTGATAAGAAGCGATTCAGCGAGGCAATACTTCGTCAGCATCAATGATTCTGTAGGAATACCCTTGCTCGGTTAGGAACCTCTGTCTATTTTGCGCGAAATCCTGGTCAATAGTGTCCCGGGCTACTAACGAGTAGAAACGCGCTCCACCACCGTCAGATTTTGGTCTTAGTATCCTGCCTAAACGCTGGGCCTCCTCTTGTCGGGAGCCAAAAGTGCCTGAGACTTGTATGGCAATTGAGGCTTCAGGCAAATCGATGGAGAAGTTGGCGACCTTTGATACCACCAAGCACTTGATCTCACCGATTCGAAATTTGGCATACAACTCCTCGCGCTCTCTTACTGGAGTATCACCTTTAATTATCGGCACAGCAAGTTCTGCCGCGATTTCATCGATTTGTGAGATATATTGACCGATGATCAAAACCTGATCATCTTCATGCTGTTTGGCTAGAGCTAAGACTACATTTTTCTTAGTTGCCGTTGTTGAACAGGTACGATACTTATCTTCCTGCTCAGCTGTGGCATAGGTTAGTCGCTCATGATCGGTTAGAGTAACTCTCACCTCTACACAATCTGCCGGTGCTATATAGCCCTGTGCTTCAATCTCTTTCCAAGGAATATCAAATCTCTTTGGCCCAATCAGTGAGAAGACCTCACCCTCCATTCCATCTTCGCGCACTAGCGTGGCAGTAAGTCCTAATCGACGACGGGATTGGATATCTGCGGTGAATCTAAATATGGGAGCAGGAAGAAGGTGGACCTCGTCATAAATGATCAATCCCCAGTCATGGGAATCAAAGAGGTCCAAATGAGCATAAACACCCTTTTTTCTCGTGGTCATTACTTGGTAGGTGGCAATAGTTACAGGGCGAATCTCCTTCTTTGCTCCAGAGTATTCGCCAATCTCATCTTCATTTAGTGAAGTGCGCTTTATTAGTTCATAACGCCACTGCCTAGCCGCAACAGTATTGGTTACCAGAATTAAGGTTGTGGCTTGGGCATGAGCCATCGCAGCTACTCCCACGAGAGTTTTCCCGGCGCCACAAGGGAGGACAACTACACCAGAGCCTCCATGCCAGAATCCTTCGGCAGCAAGTCTTTGATACTCGCGTAGTTTCCAACCGTCTTCATTGAGTGAAATTGCGTGGGCCTGCCCATCAACATAACCTGCAAAATCCTCAGCTGGCCAACCTAAGCGAAGCAAAGCTTGCTTTAGGTGTCCTCGCTGGCTGGGATGGACGGTTACTGTCTCATCATCGACTTTTGATCCAAGAAGTGGCGCCACTTTCTTTGCTCGCATGACTTCAGTCAGTACTGCAACATCAGTTGAGATTAGAACTAGACCATGGACAGGATGAGACTCAATTCTTAGCCGGCCGTATCGCCCCATGACTTCTGCAATATCAAGCAGTAAGGCATGCGCAATTGCGTATCTTGAGTATTTAAGCAGGGTGTCAATGATTTGTTCAGCATCGTGTCCAGATGCCCTTGCATTCCATAGACCGAGTGAGGTCAGGCGATAGGTGTGGATGTGCTCGGGGGATTTCTCAAGCTCTGCAAAGGGAGCTATCGCTTGGCGACATTCGGCAGATAATGGATGGTCTATATCTAAAAGGAGCGTCTTGTCGCTCTGAACAATCAAGGGGCCTTGAGTCATAGAAGGATTTCTCTTGCAAGTGCGGCAATGAGATTTGAGCGTGGCTCAAGATGAGAGACCAGTATATGTTCATCATTGGCATGCGCTCCGCCGCCAAGCGCTCCCAGTCCATCAAGAACTTTGGTGTGGATGGCTGCGAGATTGCCATCGCTTGCCCCACCAACGCTGGCTGAGCCCAGGGGCGCCATTGCTAGCTTCAAAGCTACTTTCTCAGCAAGCTCGTAAAGATCTTTTGTTGCAGAAATTTCTAATGGAGGGCGATTGATTCCTCCGCTAATTTCAATTCTGGCATCTTGATGTTCAGGCTTTAGGCTTCTAATTGCTTCTTCTACTCGTTTCATTTCAGCTAAGGTAAAAGATCTAGAGTCGACGTCAAGGCTTGCTAGAGCAGGAACAGTATTGGTGGTGCTTCCTGAAGCCATGACAGTTGGGACAACGCTAGTTCCTAGATTCTTGTTCTCTAGAGCAATTAGTCTGCTCACAATTCTAGAGATCTCAACAGTTGCATTAACGCCCTTCTCTGGTTCAAGGCCAGCATGAGCAGCTCTGCCATGGATAGTTATTTTGTACATAGAGGTGCCCTTGCGACTAATCTTTAGCTTTCCATCAAGGGATGCTTCCATCACTAATACCGCTTTAGCCTTCTTGCTTACCTCTTCAATAAGTTTGCGAGAGGTCTCAGAGCCGGTCTCTTCATCCGTTGTCGCAATGAGTGCAACGCGGCCTAGATCGAGGTCACGCATGGCATAGAGGGCTTGAATAAATCCAGATTTCATATCAAAGATTCCCGGACCAGATGCCAGATCACCTTCAACTCTCCATAATGGGATAAATGAACCAATTGGCCAAACCGTATCTAGATGAGTGAGCAAAACTACCTCTGGGTCTTTACTGCCAAGCCAATAGACCGGTCTCCCCGCTTCTTGGATTATCTCTGCACTGTTGCCAATTAGCCTTGAGGTAATTTGATTTGCAACCTCTAAAACTTTGGCACAGGCAGCAAGATCACTACTTGGGCTTTCGCATTCAACTAGTGCTTGTAGGTCTTTTAGCATCTGGTCTCTCATAGGTGAAGTCTGCCGTAATCGCTACTCACGCTGTGGTGACCCCCGTAATTCGGGATATTTTGAAAGGGGTCATGGCGTTGGTTGCATGATCTCTAGCCACCAAAGTTCCAAGAGATATCGAAAGAGGGTCAATGATCCGAAGTGAGACCCCACCGTTGGTATCGGCATAGCCAATTCGTAATGAAACACCCTTTCCTAGATATTCATTGAGTAAATCCATGGTTTCATTAGCGGTGCTTCTTGGCATCTGACCCGCAGGGCGCTTCTCAGCTGCTCGTTCGCCAGTTCTTAAGGTTCTAATGGCAACACTCAATATTGCAGATGAGGGCTTGCTTAACTCTCCAATTACTCGTGGTGGCTTAGCTCTTGACGTAGAGCGATTAGCAACCGGCATATTTATCACGCCCCCCTTGGCATTTTCTCCAGCAGGAAAATAGCCCGCACCTCTTAGTTCCTCCATTAATTCCCCGCTATCGCTATCGCATATCAATATCTCCGGAGCAATTTGTCGGAACGATAGGTGAGATAACTTCTTATCTGCGGTCAGTGCAGCAATCAAACCCTGGTCTTCGCAGCGTAGATAAGTATTGGCATAACCAACCCTAAGCCTTCCATGTTTCTTTGCTACATCACTGATCAGATACTCCAGAGGTTGTGGGATTACACTCTTTGAGACTCTATTTAGGAAAGCCCTTATCTCCTCACCTGAATGCCCATGATCAAGCCCGCGCCGGATCGAACTCTCGCTAAAGCGATAGACAGTTGCTCCCCCACGACTTTCAATGTCTGCAAAAGTTGAGAGCATGCGAGCAACTTCAATGGTCAAAGGACCAGGAGCAATTGCTGTGTTATCTGCCTGAACCATAATATGCTCAACAGGTTTAGGCAGAGCACCATTGATTCCTAAGCTTTCCTCATCCTCCAAAAAACTCCTACCGTATGGCGATAGCGCTCCGCCTCCGGTAATTCCTAACCATTCAGCCTCTCGAAGGGTCCATTCAACTAGCTGTGCGGTTATTAGAGGACCTCTTCTATGCGGATAACGCCATAAAACAGCCGCCTTCACACTCTCCAAGCTGGCGGAAATTCCAGGGTTTGCAAGCAACAAATCTAGGGTCAGATTTCTAATCAAGCTGGCATTACTCCTATCAAGCTCACTACTCAAGGCAGTCAGATTTCGAGATTCACTTCGTCCAACTAGTCCTGCAACTCTTGAAGTTGCTCTCCAGAGACTCACGAGCTCGCTCCACTGAGCCTCTGGCTCCTTGTTTTGCCAGAGATCAAAGAGCGTGGTGGGGATGATTTGTCCATCTGCTTCTAGACCCAGTAAGCCAGATAGATAAGAGAGCTCTGAAACAAATGCAGCGCAGCTCTCCTCAACTCCTAAGTGATCTGCAGCTTTCTTGAGATCACGCACTCCAAGGCCACCTGATTGACGAGCACTTGGTGATTCCTCCGACCAAAAATTGAGAAGTTCAGCAACCCAACGTAGGGTATTTGAAATGGAGGCGAGGGCAGCCCGTTGTGTATCTGAATCTTTGGTAGTGACTCCAGTTACTCTTGGTTCGATAGGCACCAACTCTGAATGGACTTTATTTCCTCGTAGGTAGATTCCAACCTCTCGAGGCAGAGCAACTGTTGAGGTATCCATGGGAATCAGAAAGTTATTGTCAAGGAGCCAATTTATTGGCGTGCCTTTCTTTCTGATATCCCCCACTTGCCCCCGAGGCGGTCCCCAAGTCAGTTTCTCCAAGACCGCTTTAGCACCTGCAGGGGCTTTATCAATTAACTTCAAATCAATCTCTGTCGGCGATTCTGGCCCAAGGCCTACGGGTTCATTTCCCAGCAGATCTCTGACAGCTCTTGGCAATCTAAGACTGGCACCATCTGAATAGATAAGAGCAAGTGATCTCAAATGAAGAATAACCTCTTGGCTTGCTCTATCGCTAAGAGCTACTACTTGCCTTATTGTGAAAGGATCTCTAAGGACTGCACAGACTTCAAGGACTTGGAACTGCCATTGATTCAAGGTTTCAAGAGCTCGAAGCAGGCTGGGAGCAGAGCTAGCACGAGCGGCAAGTGCGCTGATATCGGCAGGAATCGGAGTTATTAAATCCGGGCGCAGCTCGAAGAGCTTCTCTAGATCCTCATCACTTCGTTGCCTAAGTTCAGCGGCAAAGGTTGGGCTAAGGCCCGATGAGCTATTTACTACACCAGTTAGCGACATAACTGGCCTACACTACCTGAGAAACTAAGCCCCCGCCTGCTTGAAAGATTATCTAGAAGAGCGCCTGATTCCTGAGGTGCAAAAAACCCAGAGGCCAGCAAGGCGAGAGATAAAAGGACCTATAAAACGATTTAGCCAGCGCAGCCGTCTAAAATCATGTACCGGCCAGCTCTGTGCAAATGCAATAAAGCGAAGTTTGGCATCAGGATTGATGGCTCTTGGATGGCCAACTGCGCTAAGAAGCGGCAGGTCATTATGTGAATCGGAGTATGCAAAACAATCTTTAAGATCTATTCCTTGTATTTTTGTTAACTCAGCGATTGCTATGGCTTTTTCTCTGCCATGAAGAAGTTTTCCATTTAGACTGCCAGTGTACTTCCCCTCTTTGACTTCAGCCTTAGTTCCAATCGCTCCAGTAAAACCTAGACGCTCTGCAATCAGATTTGCAAAATCCTCAGGAGAGGCTGTTACCAACCAGACTTCATCTCCTGCGCTTAAATGTTCCTTTGCTAACTCAATTGCCCCTTGCCAAATTGAAGGTGAGACAAACTCATTATAAATCTGCTCTCCGATGGCTCGAACCTCTCTGACATCATGGCCGCCAATGAAATCGGTGGCAGCCTTTTGAAAGCGATTGATCACATCTGACTTTTCAGTCCCAGTCATTCGGAAGCGAATATTGGCAAGGACCCAAGCTCCGATATCTCGCTTGGTGAAAAAGCCACGGTTATACATACCCTTACCAAGGAAATAGAGGGTCGATCCTCGGGTAATTGTGTTATCTACATCAAAGAAAGCTATCCGTGGCATGCAGTCAGAGTAGCGAAAAGCGCGGTATTACTTCTGCCTTTATGCTTACCCGCATGAGCGATGAGTCAGCAATCTCACAGAGTGTTCATCTTCTGCGCCATGGCCAAGTGGAGAACCCAAGAAATATTATCTATGGCCGCCAGCCTGGCTGGAGACTCTCAGAGCGAGGCCACGAAATGGCCAAAGCTGTAGCCCAGTGGAGTAGAGAGCTTTCACTGGGCGCAATTCATGCATCCCCGCTGCAGCGAGCGCATCAAACTGCTGAACCCATTGCATCACTACATGGCTTAGAGATCAGAACGGATGAGAATCTAATTGAGGCTGAGAATCTCTTTGAAGGGAAACCCTTTGATGTCTCAGAAGCGATAAAGCACCCAGCTACTTGGCGCCATCTTTGGAACCCTTGGCGTCCTTCCTGGGGCGAGCCATATAAAGAGCAAGTATCTCGAATGAGTAAGGCTGTTGACGATGCGCGCCTGGCAGCAGATGGAAGAGATGCGCTAGTAGTTTCCCATCAACTACCCATATGGATTATGCGCTTATCAATCGAAGGCAAATCATTCCCCCATGATCCAAGAAAGCGTCAATGCACGCTAGCCTCGGTAACAAGTATTCATTTTGATCAGAACGGAAAGGTTCTTGGCCTTACCTATAGTGAGCCTGTCGCCCATTTACTTCCAGATAGTGAATAATGAAGAAATCTATAATTCTGTTGATTTTGCCATTGCTAATTTCATGTTCAAGTAATGGAATTACTAGCGGAGACGAACAAGCCTTTATCTCAGGTAATGGCGTAGCAACTTACATCGCACCAGATCAGAGAAGGGAAGCGCCGGAGATTTCTGGCCCGACTTTAAGTGGTGGAAACTTTGAAGCAGAGCCGGGAAAGTTATTGATCCTAAATGTCTGGGCTTCTTGGTGCTCCCCCTGTCGAGCAGAGGCGGCAGCGCTGCAAGAACTCTCCCTTTCCTATCCAGAAGTCCAATTCCTAGGAGTTCTCACCAGGGACACTCGCGTTGCGGCGCAGTCATTTGTTGAGCGTTTTGGTATTACCTATCCTTCATTAACTGATGATGCCATTTTGCTAGAGTTTCATGGCCAGTTAATCCCAAATGCCATTCCAACTACCTTAATAATTGATGGTAAATCTAGGCTCGCGGCAAGAATTAGTGGCGAGGTCACTTATTCCTCCCTCAAGGAGCTAATTGAGAGAGTAAAAAGCGATGAGTGATTTTCTAGTTAACCAAATATTTGATGGCAGCCTCTTAGCTGCCAGCCTAGTCGCCTTGATTGCTGGGCTTATTTCCTTTGCTTCTCCCTGTGTTTTGCCATTACTGCCTGGTTATCTAGGTTATGTATCAGGTGCCTTTGCCTCTAGAGGGCGTTTGCTTCTAGGTTCATTCTTATTTGTTCTTGGATTTGCATTTCTATTTATGACCTATGGGGTGGCCTTTGGCGCTCTAGGTGATGCCATATCAAGTAGTTCATCGATTCTTGCTCGCCTACTTGGCGTCTTAACAATCTTCTTTGGACTTATTTTTCTATTTTCTGAAAAGTTCTATAGATCCTATAAATTTCCTTTTCTTGCCTCAGCCGGGCTAATAAGCGCACCGATACTGGGATTCATGTTTGGCCTTGGTTGGACTCCCTGCATAGGCCCAACACTTGGCGCGGTACAAACCCTAGCTTTAATTGAGGCAAGCGCCGTGCGTGGGGCAATTCTTTCACTCTTTTACTGCATAGGTCTTGGCGCACCATTTATTGTCTTTGCACTCTTTCTAGAACGCTCAGCTAACTTTCGCCGTTATCTGATCCAAAGAGGAGAGATCATTTCAATCATTGGTGGAGTCTTTCTCATAGTTATTGGGTTACTTCAAGTTTTTGGTCTCTGGGAAGACCTAATGGCATCACTGCGCGGCACTATTAGCTCCTTCATTCCGGTGATCTAATGAGCGCCCCAGAGCTTGGAGCCACCTCACTACTTCGCTATCTATGGAGACAGTTAACCAGCATGCGTACAGCCTTGATCTTGCTGTTATTGCTGGGCATTGCCTCAATACCAGGGTCAATATTTCCCCAAAGAACTCAGAGCCCTCTTAAGGTTAGAGAATATTTCGATGATGACCCAAGCGGCTCCAAGTGGCTAGACCGCCTCTATCTATTTGATGTATACGGCTCTCCCTGGTTTTCGGCTGTCTATCTCCTTCTATTTGTTTCGCTCGTTGGTTGTGTATTGCCCCGCTCTCTTCACTACTTCAAAGAGATATTTGCAGCACCGCCTGGCGCTCCTTCCTTGCTAAACACTATGGAGGGTTTTCAGGTAAGCCCAGCCCGCTTGGAGAGCGCTGAAGCGTGGCTAAAGAAGGACAAGTTTAGGATCTCAAGAACTAGCGATTCAATTGCGGCCGAAAAAGGTTATCTCAGGGAGACAGGAAATCTGCTCTTTCATCTTTCTTTGATTGTTGTTTTACTAGGAATTGCGGCAAGTTCAGTATTTGGCATGCGAGGTGAGGCAATAGTCAATGTGGGTGAGCGCTTTATTAATACGCCAACAAATTATGACAACCTCACACCTGGGCGATTCTTCTCTCTTGAGTCTCTTCCCCCATTTACGATTAAGGTAAATAATTTCTCCGCCTCATATGATCGTAAAACTAGTCAAGCGTTAGATTACGAACTTAGAGTCACTACTAAGGACTCTCTGGATTCATCTGAAGTCAATCAGATAGTCAAGGTAAATGAACCACTCACCTTTGGGTCAACAAGGGTCTATCTCCAGGCAAATGGATACTCACCTCTTGTTACTGTTAGAGACAGTCAGAACCTTGTTAAATTCGAGGGCCCGGTTCCATTTCTCCCCCAAGATTCAAACTTGGGCTCAATAGGCGCGATCAAGGTTCCCGATATGCAGCCACAAATTGGTTTTGTTAGCTCGTTCTTCCCAACTGCAGCACGAGATGAAGTTCGAGGGGGATTTTCTTCTTTTCCAGAACTCCTCGATCCAAGGCTTTTGGTCTCAGTTTGGAAGGGGGATTTAAAGATGGATGAGGGCGTTCCACAATCCATTTATCGCATAGATACCGAAGAAATGGAGCGCATCGGGCTATGGGCTCTAAGCATTGGTGAGAGCTATGCCTTTGAGGTGGGTTCCATCACACTCAATGGAGTAGTCCCTTGGGTGAATCTCCAAGTGGTTAGAGATCCCGGCAAGCAATACGCCCTCTTTGGAAGTATTCTGGCCATCACAGGGCTTCTTATCTCGCTCTTTATTCGTCAGAGACGAATCTGGGTTAGACAGGTCGGAGGCAATATAGAAATCGCAGGTCTTGCTCTCAATAAGCTGCCAGGGCTAGAAGATGAGATAGGAAGAATGATAAGAGAAATAGGTGATCAGAAGTGAGTAGAAGTGATTGGGCATATTTATCCAATGACCTGATCTACATCACCCTTGCTCTCTTTGCCCTTTCATTTCTTTCCTACGCCTACGAAACCGCCTTCTCCCTGCGCGCAAATAAGGCTGATGGCGGTAAATACCTAGACCGTGCCGTCACTACAAAGGCTAGAAAGATAGCCAGCATCCTCTTCGTGGTAGCGACGGCATCACTAACCTTGGCAGTAATCGCACGCGGAATATCAGCGGAGCGAATCCCTCTTGGCAATATGTATGAATATTCAATAACTGGAGCTATGGCCTTTGCTCTGGCTTTCTTGCTTATTGGAGTTAAGTTTGATTTGGGTTGGTTGGGCCTTCCTAGTTCGATCTTGATTCTCTTGATTCTTGGAACAGCTATCACTCTTTTATATAGACCAAGTGCCCCGCTAGTTCCAGCTTTGCAATCTAGCTGGTTGGTAATTCATGTCTCATCAGCAATTCTCTCTGGAGGAATCTTCTTACTTTCAAACACTGTGGCTGGGGCATATCTCTGGCTTGATCGCATGGAGAGAAAAGGCGAGAGAAGTGAGTTTGCAAAGAGGCTTCCATCTCTTGAGAGCTTAGATCAGCTCTCCTATCGCTTAGTAGCATTTGTATTTCCTTTATGGACATTTGCAGTCATCTCAGGTGCTATCTGGGCAGAGGCTGCTTGGGGACGTTACTGGGGATGGGATCCCAAAGAGACCTGGTCATTCATTACTTGGATTCTTTTTGCCTCTTATCTACATGCTCGCGTCACCGCAGGTTGGAAGGGTAGAAAGGCCGCATGGCTCTGTCTAATCGCAGGCTCTTCTTATCTATTTAATTATGTTTATATAAATGTCTGGGGAAGCGGAAGGCATACATATAGTGGCCTATAGATTGAAATTAGCTCGCTTGGCTTCTGGAACCAGGTGAAGATACTTCTCGCTATTCTTTCGAATATAAGCTGAAACAAAAGAGCAGTACGGTGCCACTTCAAGGCTTTTCTTAACTGCTTGATCTAGAGCTTCTTCAACTAGTTGACCACCTAACCCCCTGCCACCAAATCTAGGAGATATCTCAGTATGGGTATAGGAAATTACTTGGTTCCTAATCCTGAAGTCAGCAAAGCCTGCAAGCTCTGCATCAGCATAGATTTCATATCTACTCAATTCATCATTCTTCAATATAGAAATGCTCATATACGCACCGTATCAAACAGGTTTATTGTTGATAAGAGCCCTGCCATACTCCCATTAGTGAAGATTAGGGCTGGTAATCCTAGATTTGGTTTCTTCACTTGGAGTCGATGACGATGGAGGTTCTAAGTAACTGCTCAGGACCTCCAGTCTTCAATATAAGCGTCAACCCACAAACTACATAGAATCAAGATTTCTCTAGGTTCATTACAGCCACGTTTCGCCCACGAGCCAGTGTGGCGTAGTGGCAGCGCGTTAACTCTTACCAAGCCAGGACTGCGGGTTCTCTTCCCATCACCTACTCGGCATAATTCTCATGTGACCACAAACATAGTTGTTGCAGAACTCTCTGCCGATGAAGGGGCTCGATTAGGAGATCTTCGATTGGAAGCCCTTGCAGATAGCCCAGCACTACTTGCTGGCGAGTCAGATGAAGAGCGTAATTTCGCTGAAGATCAGCGGAGGCAGAGCTTTAACAAACCCTCATATGTTGTGGCAACAATCGATGGCAAAGATGTGGCCATGATAAATATAGAAAACTTAGTAGGCGACTTTGGAGCAACATGTTGGCTAGGTGGCCTATGGTCCAACCCAGACTATCGCGGATCTGGCGTTATTCGAGCAATCTTTAACTACATGGATTCAGCCGCTAGCAAACGCGGTTGGACGGTTCAAGGATTGGGAGTGATGGAGAGCAATTGCGGTCTGCGAAAAGGTCGGCTTCATTAAGCGCGGCGATCGGGTTGAAAGTAGAGGCAAGCCAGGGAACTATTACTTCAAAATGATTAAGAGCCTATAGCTTTCTAAGAAAGTCAGGATTGTCATCTGGTGGAACAATTCTTCTCTTTCTGCGGCCACGACCATCTCCTTTAGGCCGGCCCGCAATAATCCAAGCAATTGCGCCGATAGCTGGAACAAAGATGATAATGACTAACCAAGCCCACTTAGGCAGACTTCTTATATTGTTTTCTGCAGTGCGTGAGCAGTCGATGATACTAAATATCATCAAAGCCAGAGTGATAATTAGAGCTATTACTGCTAAACGAAGCACGAAAGTATTTTACCGCGCAACCAACAAGGCTGCTAAAGAGAGAGCCGCAGCATAGATGATCTGAATACGGCCAGTCTTAACCAAGAGATCTATCAACTCCACCCCGCTAGCGCCTGCCTTTACTGCCCGCACAGAGTTGACTGCAAGCGGAGCGCTTAGCAGGGCAAGAAGGTAGTAGGGCGAGAAGAGACTTAAGACAGCTGAGATCACTAAGGCAAAGAAGATTAACCATCTATATAGATCACGGCTGGAAGCATCGCCAATTACTACCGCCAGAGTTCTCTTGCCTACTTGGAAATCCCTTGGTAAGTCTCTTAAGTTATTGAGAACCAGAATCGCACACGAGAGCGCTCCAAGAGCAAATGAGGCTAGCAGAACTTGTGAAGACAGTGATTGAACATGAACAAAGTAGGTTCCATTTGTGGCAACGAGCCCAAAGAAGATAAATACTGAAACTTCACCAAGGCCTCTATATCCATAAGGCTTTGGCCCTGCGGTATAGCCCCAGGCAGCAACTATAGAAATTAGCCCAATCGGGATTAGGATCCAAGAAGTTCTATAGGAAAGTATTGCTCCAGAAAGTGTAGCAAGGGCAAGAAACAAGAAGGCGGCATTTCGCACAGCGCTAGGAGTTGCGAGCCCAGCTCCCACCAAGCGAATTGGCCCTACTCGGTCACCATCTGCTCCTCTAATGCCATCTGAATAGTCATTTGCGTAATTAACCCCGATTTGAAGAGAGAGGGCAACGCTAAGGGCTAGGAGAAAGTGAAGTAGCGATGAGTTATATCCGGCAAAAGCGGTGCCCACAATGACTGGCGCTATTGCAGCATATAAAGTTCTTGGTCTGGCTCCCTGTATCCACTGCTCAGCTGTGGTCATTGGATAACTTTCTTCTATCAGGTTTTCCTATTGGTAGATATGGGATATTGGAAACTATTACTAACTCCTTTGGTGAGGCGTGAGAGCCGAATTTATTGGCTAACTTACTTCTCACCTCATCTAGTGCGATATTGCTAGTGGTTGCAATACACAACTTCTCTCCCCATTCGGCATCGGCTTTAGCAAATGCCACGATCTCAAGTCCTGAATACTCGCCTTGAAGATAACTCTCGATGGCACTTAGAGAGATATTTTCACCACCAGAAATGATCTGATCATCTGCTCTTGCTTCAACTACTAAGCGTCCATCTACGATGGAGCCTAGGTCATCTGTAACAAACCAACCATTCTCAATCGGGAATCCACCTTCCAAATAACCATAAGCAATCTGTGGGCCTTTGAGAGCAATCCGTCCTTCCATGATCTGAAACGAAACTGCATCAAGTGCCTGGCCATCGTAGATAACCCCACCCGATGTTTCGCTCATGCCATAGGTAGTGATGACGTTAATTCCTAGTTCTTGGGCCTCTTGCTTCAAATTAGGATCAAGGCGCGCTCCACCCACTAGGACTGCCTGACAGTTTTGTAGATGCGCTAAGAGCTGCTTATCTTCATGAACTGCACGGTGTAATTGTGTTGGAACGATTGCGCTGAATTCAGCTTTACTTTCAACTCCAACAGGCTCTGTGCCGAGCTCTATTGATCTAACCAAGATATTGAGTCCTGCAATATGTGCTGTAGGTAGTAAGAGGGACCATCTCTGCCCCGCTCTTGCAGCTAGAAACTTATGGCTTGCCCTTGCGCTAGCAATGAGAGATTGTGCGGTAAGTAGCACTGACTTGGGATTGCCAGTAGAGCCAGAGGTTCTAACGACTAAAGCCACCTTAGGGTCAACCTGACTAACATCTAGTGGCGCGGTGCTAAGGGCTGGACCCTCATCCTTTAGGGCCAGAGAGAGCTTTCCTAGAAAGTGTGGCATCGACCACGCAGGCTCGATGATCTGCACTTCTCGCTTTACCGCAAGTTCCATAACCGACATAGGGTATGCCATATGAGCAAGCCGATTAAGCGCCAAGGCGGCAGTCGCACCATTCCAAAGTGGGAATTAGGTTCACGGGCGCGTGGATTTGGCGATGTGCGCTATGAGACAGCAGAAGGCATGGCGAAGATAACAATCGATCGCCCCCATGTTCGTAATGCATTTCGCCCAGAGACGTTATTTGAATTAGAGCGGGCATTCACCTTTGCAAGAGATGATGAAAAAGTCGGCGTAATAATCTTAACCGGCCAAGGAGATGAAGCCTTCTGCTCTGGAGGAGATATCTCAGTTCGTGGCGATGATGGATATATTGGAAGTGATGAAGTTGGCAAAAAGGGAATTGGCCGACTAAATGCTTTGGATCTTCAGGTGCAGATTCGTCGCACTCCAAAACCAGTGATAGCAATGGTTGCGGGATGGGCAATTGGTGGTGGCCATGTACTCCATGTTGTCTGTGACATCACCATTGCTGCAGAGAACGCTAAGTTTGGTCAAACAGGCCCTATGGTCGGATCTTTTGATGGTGGCTATGGGGCAGGGTTGCTAGCAAGACATGTGGGCCAGAAAAAAGCGCGAGAGATCTGGTTTATGTGCCGACAATACGATGCGAAAGAAGCGCTCGACATGGGGCTGGTTAATACCGTTGTCCCAGTTAACGAGTTAGAGGCTGAAACTGTCTCTTGGGCAAGAGAGATGTTGCGCCACTCACCTATGGCACTTCGCCTACTAAAGGCCGGCCTTAATGCCGCCGATGACGGACTTGCAGGGGTTCAACAATTAGCGGGAGATGCCACGTTGCTCTTCTATTTGACCCAAGAAGGTCAAGAAGGTCGGGATGCCTATAAAGAAAAGCGTGAACCTGACTTTGATAAGTTCCCTAAACGTCCTTAAGTTATGTCACTAACGCTCAGGGAGGCCTTAGCCTCACTTAGAGTTGTAGCAATTCCCATGCGAACGAAATTTCGCTCTCTCGATCTTCGCGAAACTGCGCTAATAAAGGGCGAATATGGCTGGGGAGAGTTCGCGCCTTTCATTGAGTATTCAGATCAAGAATCACTGCCTTGGCTAGAAAGTGCTATTGAGGCAACAGATGGACCACTATCTGCGGCGCTTCGAGAGTCAATCCCAATCAATGCCACCATCCCAGCATCAAATGATGAGGCAGAGATTGCCGAGATTATCTCTTGGTATAGCGGAGTTAATACCGTGAAAATAAAAGTCGGCGGATCAATTGGTGAGGATCTAGTAAGGATTGCCAGGGTTAGAAGTCATCTACCAAAGGCTAAGATCAGAATTGATGTTAATGGCTCCTGGAGCGTTAATGAAGCAGCACTTAACATCAGGACTATTTACGGCGAGGCAACAGGTGAGTTTCTAGAATATGTAGAGCAACCAGTTGCAACCCTTGACGAACTCAAAGAATTAAAGAGCCTTCTCTTAGTTGATGTAAAAATAGCTGGAGATGAGATCTTAAGAAAAGCCAAAGATCCCTTTGCTATTGACCTTGATGGCGCCATTGATGTGTTGATGTTAAAGGTTTCACCTCTTGGTGGAATTAATAGAGCAAGGGATTTAGCAAGCCATCATGAATTGCCAGTTGTAGTATCAAGTGCCCTTGAGTCAGCCGTTGGTATTTCTTATGGCTTAGCCCTGGCGGCAAGACTTCCCAAATTGGATTATGCCTGCGGCCTTGGAACCAGCGCCCTGTTTGCTCAAGACATTAGCGATATTCCAATTTCAGATGGCGTGATAAGAGCTACTAATTATCCGATTGATCTAGATCGGCTCGAAAGATATGAAATGAGGGGTGAGCGTCTAGAGTGGTGGCGCAATAGAATCACCAGAGTGTGGAATTTGAGGCGCCCAGCATGAGTAATTCAACAAATCTGGCCCGAAGCATAGTTCGACAATTAATTGAATTAGGGATCCAGGACGTTGTTCTCTCTTCAGGGTCTCGGAATGCACCACTTTCCATTGCGCTCTATGAAGCAGCGGAAAAGGGCTTGATAAAGCTTCATGTTCGCCTCGATGAGAGAGGCGCAGCCTTCTTTGCTCTTGGAATTTCAAAGGCCAGCTCTAGATATGTCCCAGTGGTATGCACAAGTGGAACGGCGGTAGCTAACTACTATCCAGCGCTTCTAGAGGCTCATCACAGCAACATCAATTTGTTGCTATTAACGGCAGATAGACCAGCACGCCTTCGAAAAACTGGCTCAAATCAAACAACGGATCAGAGCAATATCTTCGGCAGCTTTGTCAGAGCAAGTTTTGACACGACCGAGAACTTGGATGTCTCAACGTGTCTAAGTGTTCAGGGACCAGTCCATATAAATCTACAATTTGATGAGCCACTACTTGAGGAGAATGACTCCGATTGGCTCTCTGGGGTGAGAATTAGGCAACTAGAAAGGCCTAACCCAAAGGCTATAGACATAAACATCGAATCAAGGAGATCCCTGGTAATAGTCGGCCATGATCGAGCTGGATTTAGCGTGGCTGAGATTGAATCATTTGCCAGCAATCTGGCAGCCCCAATAATTGCTGAAGACCCTCTCGTCTTTGAAGGTGCTATTGCGCATGGGTCAATTGTTTTGTCTGATGAAAGGGCAAGAAGAGAGTTAGCAGCAGATCACGTATTTGTAATTGGCAGAACCACGCTTTCTAGAAACATAAACTCTTATGTTCAAGGGGCAAAGAGGGCAATTGTTATTGACCCTCGTACAGAAAAGATTGATACTTCTAGAACTTCAGATGAAATCTATATCCAGATTCCGCAATTGAAAAAGCCAGTGGAGATTGACCAAAGCTGGCATGATTTATGGAAGAAATATGAAGCACTCGCAGCCATCTCCCTTTCGGTTCTTCCGGATTGGTCAGAGGCAGAGCTAGCTGCAATGGTTGCCGAGCAGCTCGAGAGCGATACTGCGCTATTTATTTCATCATCTAGGCCGGTGAGAGATTTGGAAAGTTTTGCAGTTCCACGCTCCGGGCTCATCACCTATGCCAACCGCGGACTTGCAGGAATTGATGGCAACATCTCAACAGCGCTTGGCATTGCATCGCAACATAGCCGGAGCTATGCAGTCATTGGAGACTTAGCATTTCTCCATGACGTTTCAGCTTTAGCTAGTCCAACAAAAGACAATCTAACGATTATCGTTGTCGATAATGATGGTGGTGGGATCTTCTCAACCCTCGGACAAAGGGGCAGCAAAGGATTTGAAACGATATTTGGAACACCGCATGGAATTGATATAACAAGCGTAGTTACGGGCTTTGGAATATCCTGTCAGCAAATCAGTAGCGCCAAAGAGCTTCATATTGCCTTACAACAGATTTACGCTGGGCTCCATGTGATTGTGGCCAAGATGCCTGATAGAGATGCAAACGCGGACTCGATTGCGGCGGTACTGAAGAAATATAGTCAGTTAGTGCTTCTCTAGGGCAGAGCGCATGGGCAGTAGCTTTGCCTGGCTCTCTGCATATTCACGCTCGGGATCTGATCCTGCGACAATTCCACAACCGGCATAAATTCGAATTGATTTAGAATCACTTGAAATCTGCCCACAACGCAGTGCAATTGCCAATTCACCATCGCCCTTGCTATCAATCCATCCAACAGGGCCGGCATAGCGACCTCGGGAGATGCCCTCAATCTCATCAATAGCGCGCTTTGCTAGATCCCTTGGAGTTCCACAAACTGCAGCTGATGGGTGCAATCTGGAAGCAAGGTCAAAAATATCGGCAGGGTTTGCTGAATCGGATAAGACTGCTGTGACATCGGTGGCTAGATGCATCACATTTGAGAGATGAAGAACAAATGGTGTCTCAGGAACATTAGTTGAGCGACATAGCGGGCTTAGCGCATCAGCTACTGACTGAACTGCATACTCATGCTCCTCCAGATCCTTGGAAGAACGAGCGAGGGAACCAGCAAGAGCTAGGTCCCGCTCATCATCGCCAGTCTTTCTAATCGTTCCTGCCAGAACCCTGGAGGTTATTAGCGATTTACTTAAACGCACTAATAGCTCTGGAGTTGCTCCAACTAGGCCATGATTGGAATAAACCCAAGTTGAGGGGAACTCCTTGGCCAAGAGCCTTAAGAGCCTTCTGGTATCTATGTTTTCTTGGCTCTTTCCGGTAAGAAAACGGGCAAGTACGACTTTATCTAATCCCTCATCTCTAATTTTGCCAATAGCAAGTGCTACTCGCTCTCTCCAGATATCTCCATTACTGCCGCTCCAAGCGATATCTAGTGGCCTTGCTCCGTCCTCTCTTCTCTCCAGTTTCGGTTGTGAAGTATCCCCGATCCAGGTAATCCAAGATCTGCCATTTGATTGACCTACTACAACCTTAGGGATGACTAATATGGAATCCTCTGCTTCATCGAATGAGAATGATGTGAAGAGAATCGGTCCACTGCCAGAACCATGGGCGTTGTTAGCAATATTTAGGCCATTTATCTCACCTCTCCACCAAGAGCGAGCATCTTCAAAACGATTAGAGCCTTTAACAGTATGTGATTTATATACTCCAAAACCAATTAACCCATCCCCGCCTCTAATCCAGGAACTAATCTGATCATCTTTGATATCGGCAATGGCGATATCAAGAAGTTCGGGGTGTTCCCCTAATAACTCGGTGGTGGCAGAGATAGACACGGGGCTCCATTCAACTTGTGGAGTTAGCCTAGCGGTAGGGATGATAGGTAAGTGAGTCGAGCAGATTTGAGCAAGGACCCGGAGGAAGTTGCTGCCATGTTTGATGGGGTAGCTCGTCGCTATGACTTATTTAACGATTTGCTTAGCTTAGGTGCCACTAGACGATGGCGAAGAAGTGCGCGGAAGATCATTGATCCCAAACCAGGTATGAAGATTCTTGATATAGCAGCTGGCCCTGGGTCATCTAGTGAACCGCTCTACAAGGCCGGAGCTGATGTCACCTCACTTGATTTTTCAAGAGGAATGTTAGAACAGGGAAGAAGAGTTCGACCCTATTTGAAATTTGTTCGAGGCGATGCACTAAATCTTCCATTTGATGAAAACACCTTTGATCTGACAACAATTTCATTTGGCCTTAGAAACACCAGAGATCATAAGAAAGCTCTGAGCGAGGCCCTAAGGGTTACCAAACCTGGGGGGAGGATCGTGGTAGTTGAGTTCTCAGCTCCTACCTTCAAACCATTTCGCATCCTCTATATGAATTACCTAATGAAAGCTTTACCGAAATTATCCAGATCAGGGGCATCGAACCCTGCTGCATACGCCTATCTTGCAGAGTCGATCCGCGCCTGGCCCAAGCAGGGCGAGCTATCTAGCGATATGCAGGCGGTAGGGTGGGAAAATTCATCATGGATTAACCTCACTGGGGGAGTTGTGGCAGTTCACACAGCCTTTAAGGGCTCTTAGATTTCTCTGAATTTCTAGGGCTCACCTAAGATTTGGCTCTGTGAGCAACCCCTACCTACCAATCATCGTAATCGGAGCGATTGGATTTGGATTCGCAATCTTTTCGGTGGTAGCCGGAGCTCTGACAGGACCGAGGCGATATAACCGAGCAAAGCTAGATGCTTATGAATGCGGAATTGAACCAAGTCCACAGGCTCAAGGCGGCGGACGCTTTCCAGTCAAGTACTTTCTAACAGCAATGCTCTTCATTATCTTTGATATCGAAATTGTTTTCCTCTATCCCTGGGCTGTTGCCTACGATCAGCTAGCGCTATTTGGTCTGATTGAGATGGTTATTTTTATCGCAACGGTATTTGTGGCCTATACCTACGTCTGGCGTCGTGGCGGATTGGAATGGGATTGATCAGATGGGCCTAGAGGAGAAACTACCTTCCGGTTTCCTACTAACTACGGTGGAAAAGCTTGCCGGATACATGCGCAAGAACTCGCTCTGGCCTGCAACTTTCGGTCTTGCCTGCTGCGCCATTGAGATGATGGCCATTGGCTCTGCCTCGAAATATGACATCTCTCGCTTTGGTATGGAAGTTTTTCGTGCTTCACCAAGACAGGCAGATCTAATGATTGTGGCCGGTCGAGTATCAAACAAGATGGCTCCAGTGGTTAGACAGATCTATGACCAGATGCTCGCTCCCAAGTGGGTTCTATCGATGGGAGCTTGCGCCTCATCTGGTGGCATGTTCAATAATTATGCAATCGTCCAAGGCGTTGATCACATAATTCCTGTTGATATTTACCTGCCAGGCTGCCCACCAAGGCCTGAGATGCTGATGGATGCAATTTTGAAGCTGCATGAGCAGATTGGTAATGAAAAACTCGGTGTCAACCGGAAAAAGATAGTTAAGGAAGTTGAAGCTTCAGCAATTGCTGCCACCCCAATTCACCAGGTCCCCGTCTTTGGAAAGCAGGACTGATTGATGAGCGAGCAGAAAGGTTCATTCGGCATCCAAGGAAGTGGAGATACCTCAGGTTATGGTGGGCTAGTTCGCTCAAATTTCTCACCAACTTCAGCACAGAGGCCCTATGGCTCCTATTTTGATGAAGTAGCAGATGAATTAGAGCGCGCATTTCCAGAATTTAGCGATGCTATTGAAAAAGTTGTTGTAGACCGTGGTGAATTAACCCTGCATATAAAGAGACAGCGCCTTTTTGATGTTGCTAAGACCTTGAGAGATAGCGAAGCTCTTCGTTTTGAAGTCTGCCTTGGCTTATCGGGAGTGCATTACCCACAAGACAGCGATCGCGAGCTCCATGCTGTCTATGAACTCTTATCGATGACCCATAACCGCAGAATTAGGTTAGAAGTTAGCGCACCTAATTCAGACCCTCATCTCCCATCTCTGGTTGAAGTTTGGGCCGGAACTAATTGGCATGAGCGCGAGGCCTATGACATGTTTGGAATTATTTTTGATGGACATCCTGCCCTCACTCGAATCTTGATGCCAGATGACTGGCCAGGATATCCACAGCGTAAGGATTATCCACTTGGCGGCATTTCGGTCGAATATGTGGGAGCCACAATTCCATCTCCTGATAGCAGGAGGTCTTATCAATGAGTACTTTTGCATCATCTAGAGAGACAACCGAGGGAACGATCTATTCAGTAACCGGCGGAGACTGGGATCAAGTAGCAAGTGAAATTGGGAGCGCAAAAGAAGAGCGCGTCGTTGTAAATATGGGTCCACAGCACCCCTCAACTCATGGAGTGCTACGTCTAATGCTTGAGCTTGAAGGTGAAACGATCATCGAACTTAGGTGCGGTATTGGGTATCTTCACACAGGAATAGAAAAAAACACTGAGTTTCGCACTTGGACTCAAGGGGTTACTTTCGTTACCCGAATGGATTATTTGAGCCCACTATTTAATGAAAGTGCATATTGCCTGGGAGTAGAAAAACTATTGGGCATTACTAGCGATGTTCCAGAGCGGGCATCAGTTATCCGAGTATTGATGATGGAACTTAATCGCATCTCATCTCACATGGTTGCGCTAGGAACTGGAGCGTTAGAGCTTGGAGCAATTACTCCAATGTTCTTTGCCTTCCGCGAGCGTGAAAAAGTCTTAGATGTATTTGAAAAAGTTTCAGGGCTAAGAATGAATATGGCCTATATCCGCCCAGGAGGGGTTGCCCAAGATTTACCTGAAGGAACAGTTGCTGGCATCAGAGAGTTGATAAAGGATTTAAGGAAGAGCTTTAGAGATAACGCCAAGTTATTGATTGGTAATTCGATCTGGATCAAGAGAACCAAAGGCATTGGCTATCTAGATCTTGCAGGATGTATCACTCTTGGTGTCACTGGCCCAGTGCTTCGCTCAACAGGTATGCCTTGGGATTTGAGAAAGACTCAACCTTATTGTGGATACGAAAACTATGACTTCGATGTCATCACTTCAGATACCTGTGATGTCTATGGTCGCTTCTTGATTCGTATGCAAGAGCTAGAGCAATCCTTGAGAATCATCGAGCAGTGCTGCGACAAGTTAGAAAAACTTGAAGGAGCTCCCGTAATGGTGGCTGACAAGAAAATTGCATGGCCTGCTCAACTATCACTCGGCGGAGATGGACTGGGAAATTCCCTAGATCACATCCGCCAAATCATGGGGACTTCCATGGAAGCGTTAATTCATCACTTCAAGATCGTCACTGAAGGATTTAGAGTTCCAGCAGGACAGGTCTATAGCCCAGTTGAATCACCTAGAGGTGAGCTTGGAGCCCACTTGGTCTCTGATGGTGGCACTCGTCCATATCGAGTCCATTTCCGCGCCCCATCATTTAGCAATCTCCAATCAACTTCGGCAATGTGTGAAGGATCTCTAATTGCTGATGTTGTTGCAGCCGTTGCCTCCATTGACCCGGTGATGGGAGATGTGGACCGCTAATGCCTTTAACAGATTCCGATAATTTAGTAATGGATTCGATAATAAATCGATACCCACGTTCTCGCTCTGCCATCATGCCACTTCTTCACTTTGCGCAATCAAAAGATGGTTATGTAACTTCTGAGAGCATTGAAGTCATCGCCAAGAAACTCAATCTAGAGAGCGCAGAAGTTAGCGCTGTAGCAACCTTCTATACGCAATATAAACGTGGGCCTGTTGGTGAATATCATGTTGGAGTTTGCACTAACACCTTATGTGCGATTATGGGCGGAGATGAAATATTTGAGTCCCTCAAGGAACATCTTGGTGTTGAGAATAATGGGGTCACAGATGATGGAAGAGTTTCAATAGAGCATATTGAATGCAATGCTGCCTGTGATTACGCACCGGTGATCATGGCTAACTGGGAGTTCTACGATAATCAGAGCGTTGAATCAGCTAAAGATCTAGTCGACTCCATGCGCCAAGGAACTCCCCCAGCGCCAACTCGCGGGCCAGATAGATTGCCGACTTGGAAAGAGAACTCAGCTCTTCTTGCAGGGATTAATGATGGGCTGGCGAATCAGGGCGTTCAAGCTGGCGAGCCAACGCTTCTTGGTCTAAAGATTGCCCAGAGTGGAAATAAGAAATTAACCCCAGTGCTAACCCAATATTATGATCAGAAGGATTCATTTACTTTAGAGGGATATCGTCGCGGTGGCGGCTATAAAGCCATCGAAAGAGCTTTAGACATGAGTCCTGATGAAGTAATTCAAACTGTTGAAGATTCCGGGCTTAGGGGCCGCGGTGGCGCAGGCTTTCCCACCGGTATGAAGTGGGGCTTTATCCCACAAGGCGATAATAAAGAGCATTACTTTGTTGTTAATGCCGATGAATCAGAGCCTGGTACTTGTAAAGATACCCCCTTAATGCTTGCCAATCCTCATGTACTAATCGAAGGAACAATTATCGGCTCCTATGCCATTAGAGCAAAGCATGCATTCATATATATTCGCGGTGAAGTCGCCCATGTAATTCGCAGGGTGCAACAAGCCATCGAAGATGCCTATAAAGCAGGTCTATTAGGTAAAAATATATTGGGCAAGGGTTTTGATTTAGATCTTGTGCTTCATGTTGGCGCTGGCGCTTATATCTGTGGTGAGGAGACAGCTCTACTCGACTCACTCGAAGGATTTAGAGGTCAACCAAGGCTTCGCCCACCGTATCCAGCAATTGCAGGCCTTTATGCCCGACCAACTGTCGTTAATAACGTTGAATCTGTAGCTTCAGTCCCGGCAATTATCAATAATGGTGCGCAATGGTTTGCATCTCTTGGAACGGAAAAGAGCAAGGGCTTTACTCTCTACTCGCTCTCAGGGCATGTGAAAAATCCTGGACAATTTGAGGCTCCACTCGGCATAACCCTCCGCGAGTTAATTGACATGGCTGGAGGAATGCGCGATGGAAATAAATTGAAATTCTGGACACCGGGTGGTTCATCAACACCGATATTTACCGATGAACATCTAGATATTCCACTCGACTATGAAGGCGTTGCAGCTGCTGGATCAATGCTTGGGACAAAGGCGCTACAGATATTTGATGAGACCACAAGTGTGGTTAGAGCGGTACTTCGTTGGACTGAGTTCTATGAGCATGAATCATGCGGAAAATGCACCCCATGCCGCGAGGGCACCTGGTGGTTGGTTCAAATCCTTAAAGATCTTGATGCAGGCAAAGGCGAGCAAGCAGATCTTGATAAATTACTTGATCTCTGCGACAACATTGCTGGTCGCTCATTCTGTGCGCTAGCAGATGGAGCAGCTAGTCCAATCATTTCCTCTATTCAATACTTCCGCCAAGAGTATCTAGAGCACTTGAAGATTGGCGGATCACCTTTTAATCCTGCCGCTTCTTCGCTTCTTAGATCAGTTGGGGTTAGGGTATGAGCACTCAAGAACTGGCTATCGACACCACTGTTGAGATGATTACACTAACAATTGATGGTTTTGAAGTTAGCGTGCCAAAGGGAACGTTGGTAATTAGAGCTGCTGAAAAACTAGGAATTCAGATCCCGCGTTTCTGTGATCATCCATTACTAGATCCAGTAGGAGCATGTCGCCAATGCTTAGTTGAGATTGAAGTAAACGGAAGAAAGTTCCCAAAGCCACAAGCCTCCTGCACTATTCCGGTTGAACCAGGGATGATTGTTAATACTCAGCTCACCTCAGCCGTTGCTGATAAGGCGCAGCAAGGTGTCATGGAATTGTTGCTAATTAATCATCCACTTGATTGCGCAGTCTGCGATAAGGGTGGCGAGTGTCCTCTGCAGAACCAAGCTATGAGCAATGGAGGCGAAGAATCTAGATTTGAAGGAACAAAGCGCACATTTGAAAAGCCAATAAGTATCTCCTCGCAGGTACTTCTTGATCGCGAGCGCTGCATTCTCTGTGCTCGCTGTACTAGATTCTCTGAAGAAATCGCGGGAGACCCATTTATTACCCTCAATGAGCGCGGCGCACTCCAGCAGGTTGGTATCTATGAAAAAGAGCCATTCGAATCATATTTTTCAGGAAATACCGTGCAGATCTGCCCAGTTGGAGCCCTCACCGGGGCCTCATATCGCTTCCGCGCTCGCCCCTTTGATTTGATTTCAACTCCCTCTGCTTGTGAGCATTGCGCATCAGGATGCGATATGCGCACCGATGTTCGTCGTGGGAAAACTCTACGTCGCCTGGCAGGAGATGATGCATCAGTAAATGAGGAGTGGAACTGCGATAAGGGTCGTTGGGCATTTAAGTATGTAAACGCTAACGATCGCATTACTACTCCACTCATTAGAGACGAGGGTGGGCGATTAAGAGAGGCTTCATGGCCAGAGGCTCTAGCACTGGCTGCCAAAGGATTGAAAGAAAATCGCTCGGCGGTCTTGGTTGGAGGAAGAGTAACTCTTGAAGATGCCTATGGATACTCCAAGTTTGCTCGTGTAGCGCTAAAGACTAATGATATTGATTTCCGCTCGCGAGTAACGTCGAAGGAGGAGAGAAACTTCCTAGCCTCACATGTTGTAGGAACTCAGATAAATTACAGAGATCTTGATAAAGCAGATCAGATTGTGCTTCTAGGATTTGAAGCCGAGGAAGAATCGCCAATTGTTTTTCTTCGCCTTTATAAGCAAGTTAGAAAGCGCGAATTGAAGATAACCGCAGTTGCTCCCTTTGCATCTAGAGGCAATAAGAAATTGAAGGCAGAGCTAATCGCAACTCAAGCAGGCAGTGAAGCATCAGCGATATCTAAGATCTCAAATCTTTCCAACAAATCAGTAATCCTCATTGGCGAGCGCTTGTCTGAGAGCACTGGAGCAATTTCAGCGGCGGTCACTCTCGCTACAAGTAGTGGGGCAAAACTTGCTTGGATTCCAAGAAGAGCAGGAGAGCGAGGAGCCCTTGAGGCTGGAGCGATTCCCAATCTTCTTCCCGGAGCAAGACCGGTAAGTGATAGCGTTGCCAGAGTAGATCTCCAAGCTGCCTGGGGAGTTTCAGGCCTTCCTAGTAATCCTGGCCTTGATAGCGATGAAATTCTTAAAGAGGTAGAAAGAGGCTCTATCCGAGCTCTTCTGGTAGGCGGTGTAGACCCACTTGATATCTCACCTGATTACCAAACAATCATGGAAAAGGCTTTTGTTGTTTCACTTGAGATTCGCCATAGCGCTGTAACGCAGATTGCAAATGTGGTGTTTCCGGTAGCAGCTGTTGTCGAAAAGAGTGGAACATTTATCAATTGGGAGTCAAGGGGCAGGTTCTTTGAAGCGGCAGTGCCCGATTCGCTAAGCAGAAGTGATGTAAGAATCCTTTCAATGCTGGCAGATGAGATGGACTCAAGCATTAATCTGCCAACCGTTAGCTCCGCTAGGGATGAATTCAATTCACTTGGAACTTGGCACCATCGCGAGAGCTTTACTCCAGTAAGCGGCATATCACCCAGTATTGCAAGTGACAAAGCAAATCTCTGCTCGTGGAGGTTGCTTCTTGATGCCGGATCTCTTCAAGATGGAGAGAATAATTTGGCAGGAACTGCTCATCCATCTGTTGCCATGATTTCGAAGAATCGTGCAGATGCTCTGGATGTCAACGATGGTGAGTTGATTAGAATTTCAACATCGCGTGGTCAAATAACGCTGCCCTGCCAGATTGATCAGATTGAGGACGGCTCTGTATGGGTGCCCCGCAATAGCGCAAATAGCAAAGTAATTGAAAGCCTTGGGATTACCTCTGGTGAGGTATCGGTGGTGAAGGCATGAGTAATGCTTCAATAATCCTTGATGATCCGACCTGGATAATAGTTGCTAAGGGCGTATTGATATTTGTTCTCTGCGTTCTACTAACACTTCTTTCGATTTGGGGCGAGAGGCGCATAGTGGCTCGCATGCAGATGCGTATGGGGCCAAATCGCGTAGGCCCATTTGGTTTAATCCAAGCCTTAGCAGATGGGGTAAAACTTGCATTGAAAGAAGACATAATCCCAGCTGCAGCAGACCGCGCCGTATTTGTTCTAGCCCCGATAATCAGCGCCACGACCTGCTTCATGGCCTTTGCAGTCATTCCCCTCACCGGCGAAGTTAATTTCTTTGGTGAACAGACCATTATGCAATTAACCGATCTGCCAGTTGGGGTCTTATATGTCCTTGCAACGGCATCTATAGGTGTTTACGGAATCGTGCTTGCCGGCTGGTCGTCAGGTTCGACATATCCACTCCTTGGCGGACTGCGCTCGAGCGCTCAAGTAATCTCCTATGAAATCGCCATGGGACTTTCATTTGTTGGTGTCTTTATCTATGCCGGATCAATGTCAACTGGTGACATCATCGCTGCGCAATCAACATGGTGGAACATCGTTGTGCTCTTTCCTTCCTTTGCCATCTATGTGATTTCAATGGTGGGTGAGACAAACCGCGCTCCATTTGATTTAGCAGAAGCTGAAGGCGAATTGGTTGGAGGATTCCATACAGAGTACTCATCACTTAAGTTTGCACTCTTCTTCCTAGCTGAATATGTAAACATCATTGCTGTTTCATCCCTTGCCACCACGCTATTCTTAGGGGGGCCAAGTGCCCCTCCTGGCCTTGGATTTACATCAGCCTGGCTAGGTGGATGGTTTAGCTTCATCTGGTTCTTCCTTAAAGTCTTGGCATTTTTCTTCTTCTTTGTCTGGCTGCGAGGAACCCTTCCAAGATTGCGCTATGACCAATTCATGAAGCTTGGTTGGAAAGTTTTGATTCCAGTAAATGTTGCTTGGATTTTGGTCGTTGCCACACTTCGCCTTCTAACACAGCAAAGCGCTTCACGATTTGTCATCGCAGGGTTTACTGGTGCGGTGGTCTTAGCAGTTCTTGGTGCTATTTCAGTCTATGATCGCTCAAAGATAAAGGTTGAAGAATTGGCCAATCAGGTGGGCCCAATGCCTGAGCCATCATTTCCGGTTCCAGCCCTTCCAACATCTCTGGCTCTAAGAGAAAAGGAGGGCAATTAAATGAGCAATTTTCATTTAGAGCCAAGACCTTCAGGGGCCATCCAAAAGGCAGCCGAGCAATCTCTTCCAGTTACTGGAACCGAGCCTGCAGGCTTTTTCACCCAACTAAAAGGTTTCTGGGTCACCTTCAGTACTATGTTTAAGAAGCCCAACACCATTGAATATCCTGAAGTCAAGCCTGAAGTTGCTCCAGGCTTTCATGGTCGCCATCAACTAAACCGATATGAAGATGGACTTGAAAAATGTATTGGGTGTGAGCTTTGTGCTTGGGCATGTCCTGCAGATGCTATCTATGTTGAAGGTGAAAATAATAGCGAAGGTAATCAAATCTCCCCTGGCGAGCGATATGCCAAGGTTTATCAGATTAATTACTTACGCTGCATATTCTGTGGTCTTTGTATTGAAGCCTGTCCAACAAGAGCACTCACCATGACAAATGAATACGAAATTGCCGATGACACTCGTGAGAAATTAATCTGGGAGAAAGGGGATTTACTCGCTCCCCTTCGTGCTGGAATGTTGATGCCACCACATCCGATGTATCCAGAGTCTGATCATCACAATTATTACCGCAATGAGATTAGAGAATCACACCCATCACAAGATACGACAGGAGGTGGCCAAAGTAGGTGACTGGTGAAGCGGCTCTATTCTGGGTATTAGCACCTCTTGCCGTTTTGGCAGCAGTGGCCATGCTATATATGAAAAAAGCTGTTCACTCTGCAATTCTTCTTGCTTGGGTAATGATTACTCTAGCTATCTTCTATATTGCCCTAGAAGCTCCATTCTTAGGAATCGTTCAAATTGTGGTCTATACCGGAGCAGTAATGATGCTCTTCTTGTTTATTTTGATGTTGGTAGGCGTTGATTCTTCAGATTCATTAGTTGAAAAGATTAGAGGACTACGCTCTGTTGCAATCTTTACTGTTCTAGCCTTTTCATTAACCCTAATTGCCTTTATCGCTCGAGCCGAACTGGGAAGGCCGAGCGTTGGCTTGGAGGAGGCAAATCGTGAGGGAAATGTTCAAGGTTTGGCCCAATACCTATTTAGCGATTATGTATGGGCTTTTGAGGTCATTTCAGCGCTTCTAATCACCGCAGCCCTTGGCGCTATGGTTCTTGCTCACTCAGAAAAAAGTGAAGTTGCCAGAACTTCTCAGAGAGCTCGCTCAATTGCGCGCTTTCGTGGAAAGTCGATTGCTACGGCTGCAGGCCTTCCGGGTTCTGGAGTGTATGCCAGACACAATGCGCTAGATCTCCCTGCGCTCCTGCCAGATGGAAAACCATCTGATCTATCAATCGCAGAAGTGCTCCATCGCAGAGGAGATGTCGCAGAGTCAAAGAGCTATGAACTAGAGGGCTTGCCAAAGATTGATGATCAGGGCAACAAATAATGAATCCAACCAACTACCTCTATCTCTCCGCAATCCTTTTCTCGATAGGAGCTGTTGGAGTAGTAGTTCGAAAGAATGCAATTGTTGTTTTCATGTGCATCGAGCTTATGCTAAATGCCGCAAATCTTGCTTTTGTTACCTTTGCCAAGATCAATGGAAATCTAGAAGGTCAGGTAATGGCCTTCTTCACTATGGTTGTTGCAGCATGTGAAGTCGTCGTGGGACTAGCGATTATTGTGACTATCTTCCGTTCTCGTCGCTCTGCATCAGTTGATGATGCCAGTCTGTTGAGTCGATAAATGACCTCTGAAAACTTAATCTATCTAGTCGCCCTGCCACTATTTAGCTCGGCACTTCTGATGCTACTTGGGCGCAGGGCCGATAGGTGGGGGCATGTCTTTGCAACTCTTATTTCAGCAAGCACCTTTGTGATTGGTGCAATGGAATTTTTCGCAATGATAGATCGCCCAGAGGCCTCAAGAGCAGTAACCCAGAAGCTCTTTACATGGATCTCGGTTGGAACATTTAATGTTGATGCTGGCCTGGTTCTTGACCAGCTATCTATTGCTTTTGTACTTCTTATTACTGGAGTTGGAACACTTATTCATATCTACTCGATTGCCTATATGTCACATGACCGCGATAGAAGGCGTTTTTTCGCATATTTGAACTTCTTCATCGCAGCGATGCTCTTGTTAGTCCTTGGGGATTCCTACCTAAATCTCTATGTGGGCTGGGAGGGCGTGGGCCTTGCCTCATACCTTCTTATCGGCTTCTGGAATCAGCAACCAGAGTATGCGACAGCGGCCAAGAAAGCATTTGTAGCAAACCGTGCGGGTGACTTTGGCTTATCGGTTGCTGTAATGATTGCCTTTGCAAACTTTGGTGCAGTTTCATTTGTTGGAATTGAAGAAAAAGTTGATGGAGCAAGTCAGACTGCACTTACCGCTATGGGTCTAATGCTTCTTCTAGCAGCTGCTGGTAAATCGGCACAGTTCCCACTTCAAGCTTGGCTTGGAGATGCGATGGCTGGTCCTACTCCAGTCTCTGCCTTGATCCATGCGGCAACGATGGTGACTGCCGGGGTTTATCTAATCACTCGCTCTAATTTCATATTTGACAACGCACCAACTGCGCAGTTAGCAGTAGTCATGGTTGGAATCATCACCTTACTCTTTGGTGCAGTTATTGGTATGGCAAAAGATGACATAAAGAAAGCACTGGCTGCCTCAACTATGTCACAAATTGGATACATGATCATGGCCTCTGGCTTTGGCCCAGCTGGCTATGCCTTTGCAATCATGCACTTACTAACCCATGGTTTCTTCAAAGCCGGATTATTCTTAGGTGCAGGATCAGTGATGCATGGCATGAATGACGAAGTAAATATGCGTCGCTACGGCGGGCTAGCTAGATTCATGCCAATTACGTCGATTACCTTTGGCCTTGGGTACTTAGCAATCATAGGGGTTCCACCATTTGCTGGGTTTTACTCAAAAGATAAGATCATTGAAACAGCATTTAATACCGGCGGCCTCCAAGGAGTTCTCTTTGGATCGGCGGCTCTACTGGGGGCAGTAATCACCGCCTTCTATATGACTCGCTTAATGTTGATGACTTTCTTCGGCAACAAGCGTTGGGTATCAGGAGCTGAGCCACACGAATCACCATTTTTGATGTGGGCCCCGATGGCAGTCTTAGCCCTCGGTTCAGCGGCATCTGGATATCTGCTTTATAGCGGCAAAGCCATCGTGAAATGGCTTGCTCCTGTAGTTGATAGGGATCATCATGAACATGCGGAGTTCCTGCCGGCAATTGTTGTCACAACCCTTGCAGTGGTTGCCGTAATAATCGGAGTTGCTGTCGCGTTTATCAAATACCGCGGAGAGTTATCAGAGAGTGCACCAAGTGATGTAAGTATCTTCACTCGTGTCACACGCAGAGATCTTCTTCAAGACGATGCCAATGAGTTTCTCTTTATGCGCCCTGGCCAGAAACTAACCCAAGTACTAGTCAAGACTGATGAAAGTGTGATTGATGGAGCAGTCAGAGCAGTTGGTTCAAGTGTATTAGGTAGTGCTCGAGGGATGCGCAAACTGCAAACTGGATATGTAAGAAATTACGCTCTTCTAATCCTCATTGGAGCACTCGTTGCTCTCCTTGCAGCTTTAGTGGTGACTATATGAACCTTTTGACCAGCATGGGAGTACTTCCATTAATCGGTGCGGGTCTAGTTGTCTTACTTCCTGCCACAAATGCGAAGTTAGTGAAACAGTGCGCTCTTTTGGTTTCCCTTCTGGTTGCCACCCTTGGAATCACGATGACAGTTGGCTTTGAACGAGATGTGACAGGTTTTCAGTATGTTGAGAAATATTCGTGGATTCCATCCCTTGGAATCAGTTATCAACTTGGAATAGATGGAATATCTCTGATTCTTATTCTGCTCTCAGTGCTATTAGTTCCGATAGTGATTTTGGCTGGGTGGAATGAATCAGAGGGTGGACGCTTTAGCGTTAAGACCTTCTACATTCTGATTCTTATCCTCGAAACAATGATGATTGGCGTCTTTGCAGCAACAGATCTTTTCCTCTTCTATGTCTTCTTTGAAGCGATGCTAGTTCCGGTCTACTTCCTAATTGGTGGATATGGCAGCGGGGCAAGGCAGGCTGCGGCGGTAAAGTTCTTGTTATATAGCCTTTTCGGTGGCCTTTTGATGCTTGCCTCCATTATTGGCATATTTGTGATTTCAGGGAATCAAATAGGAAGAACTTTTGATATCACCACACTCTCTGCTCTAGAGATAGATACGACAACTCAGAACTTCCTATTCCTAGGCTTCTTTATCGCCTTTGCTATCAAAGCTCCACTCTGGCCACTTCATACATGGCTGCCAGATGCGGCAAAGTCGGCAACGCCTGGAACTTCAGTTCTGCTACTAGGCGTACTAGATAAAGTTGGAACCTTTGGAATGATCCGCTACTGCGTTGAGCTATTTCCAGAGGCATCAAGAACCTTTACTCCATTGATTATCACCTTGGCTGTAATTTCCATTATCTATGGAGCCTTCCTAGCAATTGGCCAAGAGGATATTAAGTCACTAATTGCCTTCACATCTATCTCGCACTTTGGGTTCATAACCTTAGGTATCTTTGCAATGACAACGCAAGCAAACTCTGGGGCAACGCTTTACATGCTTAACCACGGTTTCTCAACTGCTGCGCTTTTCCTGACTGCTGGTTGGATGGTTTCTCGTCGCGGCTCTTCAACAATTTCAGACTTTGGGGGCTTGCAAAGAGTGACCCCAATTCTTGCCTGGTCCTTCTTTATTGCAGGTCTGTCATCACTTGCGCTGCCAGGATTATCAAGCTTTGTTAGTGAATCCTTAGTTTTAGTTGGTACTTATACTCGCTATCCAGTGGCGGCAATCATCGCGACCTTTGGCATCATTTTGGCAGCTCTATACATTTTGATTCCGGTACAGAAAGCACTCCACGGCCCTACTACTGCTGGAAATGAGAATCTGCCAGATCTTAAGAAACGTGAGATCTTGGCAATCGCTCCAGTCATTTCCCTGATAATTGCCCTTGGCATTTATCCCAAGCCAGCTCTTGAAATTATCAATCCAGCCGCTAAATCAACAATTACCAAGGCGGGTTATAGCGATCCACAGCCGCTAGTAAAGGGCGATAAATAATGAATATTCAAGCACCAGCCTTGGAATATGGCGCCCTGGCACCGATACTCATTATCTTAGCAGCAGCGGTAATTGGAGTGATGGTTGAGGCATTTCTGTCAGCGAAGGTTCGCGCTCCAATACAGCTGGCAATCTCACTTGGGGCGGTTGTATTGAGTCTTTCTCAGGTGTGGAACCTTCGTGGTAGCGCCACTACAACTGCTGCTGTTAATTCTGTGGTTATAGATGGGCCAGTGTTGTTTATGCAGGGGACGATTCTTATTCTCTCACTATTTGCTTTCCTACTGATTGCAGATATCGATGCCTTTGCTGCTCAAGCTTCTGCAGTCCCAGGCTCTAGCGAAGAGGCAAGAGCTCTTGAATCTGGAAGAATTCAATCTGAGGTCTACCCACTAACGCTCTTCGCAATTGGCGGCATGATGATATTTCCAGCTGCTAACGACTTGATCACGCTATTTGTCGCTCTAGAAGTTCTCTCACTACCTCTTTATTTGATGGCAGGTCTCTCCCGTAGACGAAGACTTCTTTCGCAAGAGGCGGCACTCAAGTACTTTTTACTGGGAGCTTACTCATCGGCCTTCTTTCTCTTTGGAGCAGCATTTCTTTATGGATTTGCTGGCGATGTCTCACTTGCTGGAATTCGAAGCGCAGTATCAGGTGGCCCGGGAAATGATGTTTTCCTAATTATCGGCATGGTCTCACTAAGCGTTGGCTTACTCTTTAAGGTTGGCGCAGCCCCATTTCATGCCTGGACTCCTGATGTCTATCAAGGAGCTCCAACTCCAATAACTGCTTTCATGGCAGCAGCAACCAAGGTCGCGGCCTTTGGCGCGATACTTCGAATTTTCTATGTCTCACTTGGCGGGGCAGTGTACAGCTGGAAGCCAATACTTACTGCTGTAGCAATCTTGACAATGGTCGTTGGCTCGGTAATTGCTATTGCCCAGAGAGATATCAAGCGAATGCTGGCCTATTCTTCAATAGCCCACGCGGGATTTCTACTCACGGGAGTCATCGCATTAAATCAAGAGGGCCTAAGGGCCTCACTGTTTTATCTAGCCAGCTATGGGATCACCACTATTGGCGCATTTGCTCTAGTTACTCTAGTAAGAGACTCATCGGGTGAAGTAGGAGATCTAAACCGGTGGATAGGACTTTCTAAACGCTCGCCCGCGATGGCGCTAATCTTTTCAGTATTTCTTCTCTCATTCGCTGGAATTCCACTAACTGCAGGTTTTATCGGGAAATTCACAATCTTTACCGCAGCCTATGAGAGCGGAAATATTGCAGTGGTTGTAGCCGGTGTCCTATCGAGTGCTATTGCCGCCTTCTTTTATGTCAGAGTAATTGTGATGATTTTCTTCACTGATTCAAAACAAGACACTGTTACAGTGGCAATTCCTTCGCTCTATACCAATCTAACAATCTGGATCGCGGCTATTACTACTCTGGCTCTAGGTTTATTCCCGGCGCCATTACTTGATTTCATTTCCACCTTTTCTACCTTCGCACGCTAATCATGGCTAACTTAGGGATTGCCAATCTTGATAAGAATCTTGAGAAGGAGCTTTTGGCTGGCCTCGATCAAGTAGAAGAGCTACTAAGTAGCCATATCCAAGGTGATTACCCGCTACTAATTGAAACATCTCGCCATCTAGTTGAAGCTGGAGGGAAAAGATTTCGTCCTCTAATTACTCTTCTTGCTTCCCACTTTGGCAAGGGGCAAAGTAGTAAAGTGATTGCAGCCGCAGCAGTCTGTGAATTGACCCATGTAGCGACTCTCTATCACGATGATGTTATGGATGAAGCCAAATTACGACGTGGGGTCACTAGCGCCAATAGTCGCTGGAGCAACACCGTTGCAATTCTCACCGGTGACTACCTCTTCTCGAAAGCCTCAGATTTATTGGCAGATTTAGGACCAGAGGCAGTGCGCCTGCAAGCAAGAACCTTTGAAAGGCTGGTTATCGGCCAGATTCAAGAGACTCAAGGAGCAAAAACTGGAGATGATGCACTAAATCATTACTTTCAAGTTGTCTCAGACAAGACTGGATCGTTAGTTGCAACTAGTGCACGACTTGGTGCGCTGCTCTCAGGAGCCGATAGGGAAATGGTTGAAACGCTGACAAAATTTGGGGAAAAGATTGGCATTGCATTCCAATTAGCAGACGATGTTATCGATATTACCAGCGATGTTGTGCAGTCAGGAAAGGCGCCAGGAACTGATCTAAGAGAAGGCATTCCAACGCTAGTGACTCTACAGATAATCAATTCCAAGCGAGAGGACGATCAAGAGCTTAAGCAAACACTTTTGAGCCCCATACCTGATGAGGAAATATCTGAAGTTCTCTCTAAGCTTCGTAATCACCAAGCGCTAAAGGATGCAAGAAACTATCTTCATGGACTATCACGTCAAGCCAAGGAGCTTCTTATTCCACTTCCACTGGTACCTGCTCGCAGCGCGCTAGAGAGCCTTTGCGATTCCGTCATCGAGCGCACGGCTTGAGCGATATAAATCGCGACTTAATACAGCTAGAGCTAACCAGATTGAGATAAAACCAAGGACTTTAGTTGTTGAGATATCTTCACTATTTACATATATGCCGATAAAGAACATGATTGTTGGAGTTATATACTGCAACATTCCAACAGTACTCAGGGGCAATCTAGTAGTTGCTCCATTAAATAGCAGTAGGGGAATAACAGTGGCAGCACCTGCCCCAAAAAGAAGGATGGACATGGCCCAAGTTGAACCGAATTCAGCGCTACCATTACTTTCGATAATTAGTAGAAAAACTAAGTTGGGTAGAAAAGCGAAGAGTGTCTCTAAAGACAAGGTTTCAAGGGCCCCAAGATTCAATGACTTCTTGATCAAGCTATAGCTGCCCCAGGAAATCGCTAAAACTAGCGCAATCCAAGGAAGTGAGCCATATCCAATGGTAAGAATGACTACCCCCACTAAGGCCAGTGCCACAGCGCTCCATTGAGAAGGTCTCAATTTTTCCCGAAGCAAAAGAACTCCGAAGGTGACATTGATTAGCGGTGTTATGTAATAACCAAGTGCTGCTTCAACTACTCGATCAACCATTACTGACCAGATATAGACACCCCAATTAATAGTCAATAGACCTGAGGCCAGAAATAGAAGAGATAGCGTGCGAGACGAACGAACCATTTCATAGGCGCTCTTAAGTTGCTTTCTTAAAGCAAGGAGTGAAAAACAAATAAGAAGTGACCAGATACCACGGTGAGCCAGAACTTCATAAGCTCCAGCATCTTCAACTAACTTCCAGTAAAGTGGTAACAATCCCCAGATGATGTAGGCAGAGGCACCGAAAAGCAGACCTTTGCTAAATTTGGTCATCGATAGTTAGTGAACTGAACAGCAAAGTCCAGCTTGGCTCCCTTGATTAGTGCAATAGCGCTCTGTAAGTCATCGCGACTCCTACTAGAAACACGAAGTTCATCACCTTGAATCTGTGCTCTGATGGATTTGGGACCATCATCCTTTAGTAACTTTGTGATTTTCTTAGCATTTTCCTGGGAGATGCCCTCTTTCAAGGTGCAGAAGATTCGAAGAACCTTTCCACTTTGGGAAGGCTCTGCAATATCTAGGTGCTTCAGAGAAACTGTTCTCTTGATCATTTTCTCTTTTAATACGTCAAGCGCTGCCTTTGCCCTCTCTTCAGTTTCAGCCTCAACCAAGATCTTCTCACCAGACATCTCTATTTTCGCCCCGGTGTTCTTGAAATCAAACCGGGTAGCAACTTCTCGGGCAGCCTGATTCAAAGCGTTATCTAACTCCATCCGATCAATTTTCGAGACGATATCGAAACTGCTATCAGCCATGGCACTACCGTATCGCGAGGCGATTTTGAGCGAGAAATCATTGGTTGTTTGGGCCCTAAATGACCTATTAGAATTAGGGCTTTCTCGGATTAGGCGTTGTATGCGGGGCAACCAGGGATCTTAAAATCTAACCAAAACTCTTTGAGGAGTATGGATGAATAATGAAATGTTTGCGCAAGTTAAATCTGGCAGAGGCTTTATTGCTGCTTTAGATCAATCAGGTGGCAGCACGCCAAAGACCTTAGCGCTATATGGCGTTACCGAGTCTGCATATTCAAATGAAGCAGAGATGTTTGATCGAATACATGAGATGCGCTCACGCTTGATTAAGTCTCCAGTATTTAGTGGCGAGCGGGTTATCGGTGCGATCCTGTTTGAGATGACAATGGAGCGCACCATCGATGGTCTTGGATCAGCTGAATATCTCTGGACCAAGAAGCGCGTCGTACCTTTCCTTAAGGTAGACAATGGTCTTGCTGATGAAGCAAATAGCGTTCAATTGATGAAGCCGATTCCAGAACTTGGTGCAAGAATTGCAGCAGCTAATAAGCATGCAGTCTTTGGTACAAAAATGCGCTCAGTAATTAATATGGCAAATCCTGTAGGAATTGATGCAATTGTTAAGCAGCAATTCGAAGTTGGTAAGGAAATCATCGCCGGTGGCCTTGTTCCAATAATTGAGCCTGAAGTGAATATTAAGAGTGCAGAGAAGGCAGAAGCTGAAGAGATCCTAAAGAGGCATTTAATAGACCAAGCAAATAATTTAAGTGGTAATCAAAACATCATGCTTAAACTCTCCCTGCCAACAAAGGCAAATCTCTATATTGAACTAGTAGATCATCCTCGCGTAGTTCGTGTGGTTGCTCTCTCTGGTGGCTATTCCAGAGATGTGGCCAATAAGATGCTGGCCGAAAATACTGGCGTTATTGCCTCTTTCTCTAGGGCATTAGCAGAGGGATTAAGCGCTCAGCAAAGCGATACTGATTTTGATGCAATGCTGAATGGAACAATTCAGAGCATTTATGAGGCGTCAATCAAGTAGAAATTAGCAATTTGTGAGCGCGAGGGCGAGTTGTTACCCTTGCGCTCACAGGTACTAAATGGTGGGTTGCCCGAGTGGCCAATGGGAGCGGACTGTAAATCCGCCGGCTATGCCTTCAGTGGTTCAAATCCACTACCCACCACCACTACTTGACCTGCGGTTTTCTTTCTAATTGCCTTCTTTAAGCGCCTATCTAGTTTTCTTTTTTCTAATCTGCTAACACTTTGCTAACACCCCTAATTGCCGCGCATACGCGTAGCAAAGGTTTCAGAGGCGCTTACTGCTTGTTCTGTATCTACATGCGCGTACACCGTAGCGGTCGCCATAGCGTCACGGTGTCCGAGCCGCGTAAGTGTGACATCTGCCTAAACGAGTGTAAGGGCGCAGATATGCCACTTGAATCATTTAGGCAGGGTGCGCGTTGCGACTTAACCTCTGAGTCCTTAGAGCGGATGGTTAGGCAACGCAATGGCCTAGAGTGTGCGTAAGCGACTCCAGAAAATCCAAATAAGAGAGCCTTCACATGAAAGTTGAGCGCTCGTAACCTACTATTGTTATTGTGAGAGCGCGGGTAGTTCTTCCCGTCTTGATGGCCGTCTCAACTGCCTTGACTCAGACGCCATCGCAATCTGCAACGCCTCCTAAAGCTGGAGCAACATGTTCGAAAGCGGGAGCTAAATCTACCTATCAAGGTAAGAAATACACCTGCATCAAAAGTGGTAGGAAATTAGTGTGGAACAAAGGTGTTGCTGTTGCCAAAACGCAACCGACGCCAACTCCGACACCGACGCCAACTCCGACACCGACACCAACTCCGACACCAACTCCATCTACTACAGAATCTGCTGCCACAGGTCCACAAGCTGGACAATCATGCAATCAACCCTTAACTAGATTCGGCTCTAATCTCATTTGCTGGCAGATCCAATGGCCCGCTGATCTTTGGCAATGGACTGCTTACTCGCCATCGCTACATACTCCATTTTTGTTACCAAAGACTGTGAGTTGGAGCAAAATCGATGCAATTCCAGTGGGAGGCGACCCAAATCAACTTCAGGGTGCTCGTGATGGGATTGCCAAGCTATCGCAAGAGCTCAACCATTATTGGATAGAGGTCGATGTTGAAGGCGGCAAGACTGTTGCAGCCGCAGTTTGGGCGCCGAAGAGTGGCACGGGTTTACCTGTTTTGATTTATTTGCACGGCACGGGTGGACTTATGTATCTAGAACTGGAATTTGCGGCTCAAGTGGCAAAGAAAGGTTACGTAACTCTTGTGCCTCTTTGGTGGGGACCCAGACCAATATCTGTAGAAAGGTCCTTTCCAAAAGCCAATCAAACTCTCTTTGAAAATATAAAAGGTCCAATTTTTATTGGCGCAAACCTAGAGACTGCTCGGATGCTTCTACCTGTCCTGAAGGCAGCAACAGAGCAAGCGAGTGTAAATCCCTCCAAACTAGCCATATCCGGCAACTCAAGAGGTGGAACGCTCGCCCTCCACATTGCTGCAACAACACCTGAAGTTAAGGCGGTTGTACCTATCGTTCCTCCATTTTTGCCACCTCAGATGCAAAATATTGCAATGAATGGGGGATGGGAGACGTTACCTAAATCAATAGTTAAAGAACTACAACAGCCCACTCTTGTTATCGCAGCGACCGATGATCAGAAGGTGCCGCCAGCCTCGACACGTGACTATCTTGATTCTGCTGTAACGAATGGAAGGAACAATATTCAAAGCGTATGGATTGAAGGTAAACATGAACTAACTTACGAATACAACCCCGAGCACCAAAAGAAAACACTGCAGGCGCTGGCTGACTTCTTGTCTATTCACCTTAAATGATCACGAAAGTAATTCTGGTGGGTGCAGAGGATATTAACTCCCACCCTTAACTCACTTCACTATCCCCAGCCCTTTCTGGCCACTTAGATCTAAATCCAGTTGCATTATCAAAGGCAGTTTTGTTTCAACGGAGCAACTCTCTTGGCTTTTTACCAAGACTTCGGAATTCTTCATTCCGATGACATTCCAAATAAATGGTCTGTCTTGGAGTAGAATTTCCAACACTTCTAGAGGGGCCGATTCCCCAAGCCTTCAATACTTCCTTCTCAAGGTAGGGAGAAACCAGAATTTCTCCGCTATTCAAATGATATAAAACCGCGATCAAATAAATGGTCAATGTGGTGTGCTAGCAGGAATCCATTTTCGCCGTCAATCTTTTCATCATCCGTACATTTTCGCCAAGGCTTTATATGGCTCGCCACTAAATGAGCAGTTTGCCGCAGGCCCGTCACTCGGCACGCACTCTCAAAATGCTTTACGTTAGATCTGAAAATTCCTTGTCCTCTTCGGGACTTCACAAGTTGTTCCGTTTCTAAGGCCCCGATGAATTTACGCTGAGTAATTTCTTGCTCGTGCTCTTCGTCAAGAATTTCGCCAAGATTCTGCAATTGTAGAGCAAGTTCAATCCTGTCTTGTTTGCAGAGTTCAATTAGATATTCGCCTAGAGAATCAGAGGTTGCGAAGAGATATGCCTGGACTCCGTCGCCGTTCTTGTCTAAAGGCGAATATCTTTCTGGAAGCAACGGGCGGATACTGTCCATATAGTCCCTCGGCGCTACTGGTAGAGGAATCTCTTTGAACGCAACTGTTATCTACCAGCCCGTCTCCGACCAGTTACTTCCAGCCTGGCGAAAATCAGGCTTAGGGCTCGTTATTGCGCGTTCCTGAACCACGCCAATTGCTCTAATCATCCGCTTGCTATAGGAAAAGACTAAGTCTCCGGGACTCAACAGCGTCATATTTGTGTAATGCTGATTACTAGAACCTCCCCGTGACTCTTTTGGGGACCAAAGGAAGTCACCTTGGACTTCAAATTCCGCAGTTTGTCCTTGATTTACCCACCAATAAGCCATTACAAAATCAACTCCACAGAATCATCTCACCTCCGCTTACTAGACCCACTCCTAGCTACCAACAAGATAACCAGAATGGCAAGAATAATTAGGAGGGTGTGTCCACAAGATACCTATCTATTCTCTAATCTATTCCGCTTTTCCAAGTAATCTGAGGATCTCATCTGATTTTGTAAGGTCTAACGTGAAGTGTGCATACTTTACTCTCTTCGGATTTCTCTCCCTGAACCTTAAGATCAAGCCCCACAACAAAGAAGCCGTCGCGAATCAACGCCTTGGTTATGGCGCGACCCATCCCACCAGAAGCACCAGTGACGACTGCAACTTGTTTCACGATTGACTACTTCTTCTTGAAGCCTTGAGGACATTTTGGATTTGCCCCTGAGACTTTCTTAGTTTGTTTTCCTTTGACACACGTAATCGTTACTTTCTTGCCCGAGATTACAGATGGCGAACTCGCTGGTATGGCAGATGCGATTGGTGTTGCGACTGGGGTGGCGGGGGGCGAAACAGAAGCCATTGGGGTTGCTGTTGGCGTAGGCGTAGGAGTTGGTGTAGGCCTAGGAGTTGGCGTTGGTTTTGGATTACAAACCTGGCATTCAATTCCCGCGTTATTGATGGCGACACCGGGGCTACCCACAATCTTGTAGCCCAAGGAGCTCACAAAACTCGTAGCGATTATCGTCTGATAATCCGAGTCATTACTGGCGCCCGATAAACCCTTGTCGGAGACACTTCTTCGGATCACTCGTTCGCCGGCGACATCGGCGTGCGTATATGTCCACACCTTTGAACTGCCCTCATCGAGTATTCCAGAGGGGACGCCGCCTTTGCCATTGGTGAGATTGACCTTATTTGAATAGCTTCCTTGAATATCTTTGCTGGTGTAGGCCTCCGTCCCCGCTCCACGTGAGACATAGAGAACCCAATCGGTTCCATTGAAGAAGATGTCGGGATCGCTGAAGACTCGATCTTGGCCAGTACTACTCAAAGTAGCGCTCACTCTCATACCTGGGTCTTCAACGAATGAAGTGCCATCAGATCCGGCCACTTCTACCGCGCTCTTAATCATCTTCTGGCACGTTGTCTCTCCCGCAGCACATTGTGCTGGATCTCCACCGCGCATTCCCGGTAGGTAGAAGAGAATCAATCGCCCATCGGGCAATTGCGCCAAAGATGGATCGACAAAAGATTCTCCTGAAGTGATACTCACTCGGGTCTTTGTTATTTCACCAGTTTTGACATCAATCTTGGTAAGTCCTTGAGTGTCGTAGAGGTAAATAGTGTTTCCGCGACGAAAGAGGTCTGGGACTGAACCTTTCGACGCATTCCACCCTTCTAGAAGTGACCAACTCTTACCGTCATCAGACTGTGCCAACAACACGAAGTGATTCTGCGGATTATTGCAATCGGCGACTGTCGCAAGACACACATTGAAGGACATCAAATACTTTTGAGTTGGTACCTTGAAGGTATTGGCACTCGCGCCAGAAATAACTACCGAGAAGAACAATGTGAAGAAAAGTAGGTGAATTAGGCACTTTTTCATGAGGCGATTCTCACCACAAGAGGTAGGGTATGTAAATAGGGGGTCACACTACCTGCGCCATGGCCGTTAGTTCCAGGGGTATGGGGTCTTTCTTGAGTGCGATCTAAGACCCTTGACTCCCATTGGGAAGATTTTCCTGAACTGTTTTTTTAAGGTGAGAGGGCTACCCCCGCTGTCTTTCCTGCCTTTATTTCCCCGAAATAAGGAAGCTGGTGCTAAAGCACAACGATAAAGGGTTGCTTAAAAGCAACGCGCGGCATGTTAGCGTGTAATGACGTGGGGAAAACCCCCTAGTAATTACCTGCCTAGCCCCTTAATCTTCAAGGTATGAAAAAACTACTCATAGCCCTATTGGGCGCTAACGCACTTCTTATCGCACTATTAACGGCGCAAGTTGTGCAAGCAAAGGTAAAGATCCACGACGCTGTTAGGTTGGCCGAATACACCATGTGTATCAATGCCCAGGCAAACTGGCACATTGCGTTAATGCAAGTCAATGCTGGCGGAAAACCCGGCGGAAAACCCGGCGGTATGCCTGGCGGTATGCCTGGCGGTATGCCTGGCGGACAACCCGGCGGACAACTCGGCGGTATGCCTGGCGGACAACCCGGCGGACAACTCGGCGGTATGCCTGGCGGACAACCCGGCGGACAACTCGGCGGTATGCCTGGCGGTATGCGTGGAAATGGAACACTGAGCCCAAGGCTCTACATCCAATACTGCAGTTTTCTGAAGCCTTAGTACTGTGTAGCGGTGCTTTGGGACCGGCAACGGTGCTAACAGCGTGCTAACACCTGTAGATACTTCTAGGTACAATCACGCACGAAGTAGAGTTGACTTTGTGCGTGGAGGGACTTCAAAGCACGCTCAGAAACAGTCTCTTAGGGACTGTAAATCCACCGGCTCTGCCTTCAGTGGTCCAAATCCACTACCCACCACAAGTGCTCTTAGCTCAAAGCCCATTTCACAGTGATGGAGATAGAGACTTCTTCCTCACCAAGATCAATTACCGGAGTTGAGGCATCTTCTGCCTTAGCGACTCCAAGC
>Ga0194121_10001084_pt1 | contig 47464 bp, 46 predicted proteins | sample TA2MahCa50mmetaG_FD_148609 | JGI IMG/M metagenome (GOLD analysis project Ga0194121, IMG submission 148609) | Freshwater microbial communities from Lake Tanganyika, Tanzania - TA2015020 Mahale Deep Cast 50m | ecosystem: Environmental > Aquatic > Freshwater > Lake | place: Tanzania: Lake...
TCCGTGCCGGCTTATACGGTGAAACGCATTTTGGTGCCGCTCACGGACGAGTTTGACATCGTTCCGCCTTCGTCCCCTTGGATCAATACGGCGCTCTCTGGCAAACAGCTGAAGAGCGCAACCGTCCAGTTTGACCCGCAAACCGGCACGCCAAATGTCCTTCTTCATTTTAACGCGGAAGGGGGAGAACTCTTTGGCAAATTAACCGAAGAGCATGTGGGAAGGCAGATCGCTATTTTTCTAGACGGGCAGGTGATTTCTTCACCGGTCGTCCAACAGGCGATCTACGGCGGGCAGGCGGTGATTACCGGCGATTTCACGATTGAGGAATCAAAGCTTCTCGCCCAGGAATTGAACGCGGGCGCTCTGCCGGTGCCGATCAATTTGCTTTCCCAACAGACCGTCGGACCCACGCTCGGCATTATTTCGCTTGAGAAGAGCGTGCAAGCGGCGCTGCTCGGATTTGTGTTCGTTGCCGTTTTCATGATTGCTGTGTATCGGCTGGGTGGGCTGGTGGCCGTTCTGGCGCTGACGCTTTTCGCCTTTCTCAACCTCGCGGCGTATAAGCTGTTTGGTGTTACGATTACGCTTGCCGGCATCGCCGGATTTGTGCTCTCGCTTGGGATCGCCGTGGACGCCAATGTTCTCATCCTTGAACGGCTCAAAGAGGAGTACGCCTCCGGACGCGACCTTTCCTCGTCGTTGGACGAAGCCTTTTCCCGCGCATGGAACGCGATCCGCGACGGGAATCTGACCACGCTGATCGCCGCGGCTGTTCTCTATTGGTTCAGCTCCAGTTTTATCCGCGGATTTGCGCTGACCCTTTCTGTCGGCGTGATCCTCTCCATGTTCACCGCGATTCTGGTTTCTCGCGTCTATCTGAAAAATATTGTTGATTGGAAATGGGCTCGCCGTCCATCGTTGTACGCCACCAAACGGCCAAACCTATGAAATTGTCTGTGATAAAAACCAGCCGTGTCTGGTTCATCCTTTCGGGAGCACTGGTCGTCCTTTCGGTTGTGTTCGTTTTTGTCCCTGGCCTTACCTTCGGCATTGATTTTACGGGCGGGAGTTTAAGCGAAGTTATTTTTGAACAGATTCCGTCCGTTTCGGAGTTACGGACATCCGTGGAGACGGCCGGATACCGCGACGCGACGCTTCAAGCAACGGACGATGGGTACCTGATCCGTACGACGTCCCTCACGGAGGAAGAACACCAGTCGTTGTTGACGCAGTTGCGTGATACACACGGTACGTTGGAAGAGCGGCGTTTTGATTCCATTGGGCCGGTCATTGGGAACGAACTGCGCCGCACGGCGCTGATCGGCGTTGCGCTGACGCTTGTGCTGATTGGGCTGTATGTCGCGTGGGCGTACCGCAAAGTATCCGAGCCCGTCGATTCATGGAAATACGGCGCGATCACCATTTTGGCGGCGTTGCATGATGTGATCATTACGGTCGGCGCATTTTCCCTGTTGGGTTATTTCTTCGGGTGGGAGATCGGCTCATCGTTTGTGGCGGCCGTGCTCACCATACTTGGATATTCCATCAACGATACGGTTGTGGTGTTTGACCGTACGCGCGAGAACTTGCTTAAGGGCGTCGGGGACGGGTTCGCCGATACGGTGGAGCGAAGCATTGAACAGACCCTCACACGCTCACTCTTTACGAGTTTAACCACGATTTTGGCCCTGCTTGCCATTTTTCTCCTTGGTGGCGAGAGCACGCGTTCGTTTGCGCTCGCGCTCATCATCGGCATTTCCGTTGGAACGTATTCGTCCATTTTCTTAGCAAGTCCGTTGTTGGTGGCATGGGAGGGGAGGGGGAAGAACTCATCGGAAACGTAGCCACGGGAGATGGGATGAGGAAGAAGGTGATGATCAGCCATGGCGAGTGACATCGTCATGGTTTTATTTTTTTGCTATGATGTGTGTATCCTATGTTTCCCTTGTTCGCGATTCCTCTTATCGGCGAGGCTGTCACACAGACCCCGGCAGCTGTTTCTTATTTTGACCGTCCCATTGACGTGATGTTATTTGATGCCTTCGTTTGGTTCGGATGGATTCCGATTGTCACGACAGTGATTTGGGGAATCGTCATCATGTGGCAAAACTACCGTGTCGGTCTGTATGTGTCCGGCTACAAATGGGTTGTGCTGGCGATTGATGTGCCGGCCATGACCGAGCAGACTCCCAAGGCTCTGGAAAACCTGTTCGCGACAATCTACGGCGCGAAATCCTCGCTCACCTGGAAAGAGCAGTGGGTCGTCGGAAAGGTCCAGCCCACATTTTCGTTTGAGATCATCTCTACCGAAGGGTACATCCAATTTTTGGTGCGTACGCAAACGCGCTTTCGCGACAATATTGAGGCGGGTATTTACGCCCATTATCCTGACGCGGAAATTACGGAGGTGGAAGATTACGTCAAATATTTTCCCAGCAATTTTCCCGATGAAGAATACGATATGTGGGGAGGAGAATTTGTATTGGATAAGCCGGAAATCTATCCGATCCGCACCTATGTGGATTTTGAAGACCGTCTGACGGGTGAAATCAAGGATCCACTCGGCCATACGCTTGAACAGTTGGCAAAGATGCGTCCGGGCGAACATTTTTGGATTCAATTTATCGTCCAGCCGCAAAGCAATGACTGGATGCAAGCGGGCGTGAACAAATTGAACGCTTTGTACGGGAAAAAAGCAAAGGTCAAGAAGAGTCCCATCATGAGCGCATTGGAATCCGTACTGGCCTGGCCCGTGGGAATGCTGGAGAATGTGACTGGCGCGGACCTGTCGTTTTTGTTCGGCGGCGCGGCAGAAGAAAAGAAAGAGCCCATGGTGTTTTTGCCTCTGCAAGAAACGAAAGAGGCGGAAGCCATTTATCACAAGATTGGCAAAGTGGGACTGTTGACCAAGATTCGTATCGTGTACATTGGCCGGAAAAACGTCTTTGTCAAAGTGGAACGCACAACAATGGTCAAAGGGATTCTGAACCAGTATACGAATTTGACCCTCAACAAGTTTGCGTTGTTCATTCCACAAGTGCCTAAAGACGATTATTTTTGGATGCGTTGGGTGTATACAAAAAAGCAAAGGAACCTGATGAACGGATACAAAACTCGCAACTGGGGGATCGGCGCCGATCCGTTTTATCTGAATGTGGAAGAGTTGGCGTCGTTATGGCATTTCCCGACGATCGGATTCAAGCCGCCTCTGGTAAAGAAGGCCGAAGCGCGTCGCGCCGAACCGCCGGTCGGCCTGCCAATCACCCACGAAGAAATCACGTTTCCCGGTCTCACGGCCGAGCCGGAACTCCCGATTATGCCGTCGGAAGGATCGCCAGAAGCACCGGTTGCCCCTGAAGGGGAAACAAGCCCTGTGCCCGCCGATACGCTTTCCACGGCCGAGGTGCCGCGCGTAGAACCTCCGACCAAGCCGAAAGAGGATACGGACTCCTATGTCCCCCCCAATTTGCCGATGTAGGAGATAAGGTCTGATCCAGGAATTGCTATGTCCAATCATCACGACCACGAACAAGAAGTGACGTATTTTGCGAAAACCAATTTTCGCAACTCCATGGTGAAGTTTGGGATCAAGACGGATGACCGCCGGCGCCATGTCTACGTCATTGGGAAAACCGGCATGGGCAAAACCACCTTGCTGGAAAATTTTATTTTGTCCGATATCTACGCCGGCCATGGGTGTTGTTACGTGGATCCACACGGCGATACGGCCGAGAAGTTGGTTGATTACATTCCGTCCTGGCGCATTAACGACGTGGTCTACTTCAACCCGGCGGACATGGATTTTCCGATCGGTTTTAACATCCTGGAGGCCGTGAGCGAACGGCATAAGCATCTGGTTGCAAGCGGGATGATGGGTGTCTTTAAGAAGATTTGGGAGAACATGTGGTCCTCGCGCATGGAGTACATTTTGAACAACACGATTTTGGCCCTGTTGGACAATCCCGGGCAGACACTCCTTGGTATCAACCGAATGCTTTCGGAGCAGGATTTCCGCAACCGCATGGTCGGCAATGTACGGGATCCGGTCGTCAAACAGTTTTGGCTGAAGGAGTTCGCCTCGTACAATGATAAATATGCGCAGGAAGCTGTTGCGCCGATCCAGAACAAGATCGGCCAGTTCCTGTCCGCGTCGGTCATTCGCAATATGGTGGCGCAGGTCAAATCCACCATCCATATCCGCAACATCATGGACGAGGGAAAGATCTTTATCATCAACCTTTCCAAAGGTCGTATTGGCGAGGATAATTCGCGCTTGCTCGGCGGTCTTCTCATTACCAAATTACAGCTTTCCGCGATGGAACGCGTGGACATTCCCGAATCTGAACGCAAGGATTTTTACTTGTATGTGGACGAGTTCCAAAACTTCGCTGTGGAATCGTTCGCAGGCATTTTGTCGGAAGCGCGTAAATACCGTTTGTGTTTGACCATGGCGCACCAGTACATCGCCCAGCTGACGGACGAGGTGCGCGAGGCGGTCTTCGGCAACGTCGGGACGCTCATCACCTACCGCGTTGGGTCGCCTGATGCGCTGTACATGGAGAAAGAGTTTACGCCGCGGTTTTTGCCGGAGGACATCATCAATCTACCCAAGTTTAACGTCTATCTGAAATTATTGATTGATGGGGTGACGAGTCAGCCGTTTTCTGCGATCACTCTGCCGCCCATTTCCCAACGGACGGAATCGGCAGAGCGCGTGATCCGTGTGTCGCGCGAGCGGTACGCGAATCCGCGTGCGGATATTGAGCAGAAGATTTTGGCGTGGAGCGGGATGGAGGAAGCGGATATGGACACACTGCTCGCTCAGGCGGCGGAGAAAAAGAAAGCGGCAAAGGCGGCAAAGAAGCCGAAGTTTGAGTACAACTGTACGCGCTGTAACAAGGAGATGGTTTTGCCGGTCGAGCTGGACCGGTCGCGGCCGATTTATTGCGAAGAGTGCATTGAGATCGTGCGGGAAGAGCGCAAACACGGAAAAGGAAAAAAGCCAGAAGGGGGTGGCCGTGGACTCCCGCCAGCGCGAGAAGGGAATACGGAGGAAAAAAGTCGGGGTTCCCAGACTCCACCGGCAAAGACGCGCACAGAGATAGTAGAGCGTCCGGTTGCAGAGAAGCCGGTCTCGCTTCAAACGCTGAAGCCCAAACCAGCCCTTCCCAGTAACCCTCCTGAAGGCGTGGGAGGTGATGGACCTCAAGATGTACCTGCGGCGCACACGGATTCTCGTCCGCGCCAAGAAGATGAACACATGCAGAAAAAGCGAAAACGGAACAGGAAGCGGAAACCGAAAACGGAAGCGACGGCGCCACCAAAACCGGAACCGATCGCGCCATCCAAGCCATCTGTGCCTCCGCAAACGCCCAAGCAGACCTCTGGAACGTTGCGTCCTGGCCAATCCATTACCTTTGACTAGCCATGTCGATTTTTCACGCACTCACGCTCGGCCTCATCCAGGGCGTTACAGAATTTTTGCCGATTTCCAGCTCCGGATTTCTCGTTATTCTTCCGGAGCTTTTCGGTTGGCCACTCCAGAGCGTGACCTTTGATGCGGTGGTTCATTTAGGCACGCTTGCGGCTATCATTCATGCCATGCGTTCTGACATCGCGTCGGCCTGGGCACACCAACGTCGGACCTTCTGGTGGATCACTGCCGCGACGGTGCCTGTGCTCGCGGCAGGTTTTGTGATGGAACTTGTGCTGCAAGTGAATGTCCGTTCCACATCCATTGTCGCCATCTCGTTTGTTCTGTGGGGAATCGTCCTCTTGCTTGCGGACCGGTCTGCAAAGACCGTTTCGGATACCGTCCAAACGGTCGGATGGAAACGCTCCCTCGTGATCGGCCTGGCGCAAGTGATTGCACTCATTCCCGGCACATCCCGTTCGGGAATTACGATTTCTGCGGGACTGTTCGGCGGCCTTTCGCGCCAAACGGCTACGACATTTTCCTTTCTGCTTGGCATTCCAACCTTGTTTGTCGCAGGGATGTACAGCCTGTTTGAAGCGGTCCGAAATCCGACAACGGAAGCGTTCTGGCCATTGGCTGTTGGCGCGGTGACCGCTTTTCTTTCGTGTCTTGTGACCGTGCGTGCTGTGCGCGCGTGGCTTGACCGGCGCGGAACGTACGCCGGATTGGCTGTGTTCCGTCTTGTCGTCGGCTTGTTGTTGTTCGCATGGGTGCTGTAAGGTGAGTGGGTTATGGCCGAGTACGAACTCCGCGACCCCATCCACCAGCGCATCACGTTTAGCGCGTTTGAGCGTTCCATCATTGATCACCCGTTTCTCCAACGGCTTCGTTTTATTTCCCAGCTTGGGTTCATCCAATCCTCTGTGTATCCTGGCGCGGTGCATGATCGGTTTGCCCACGCGATCGGCGCCATGCATGTCGCCGGACGATTGTTCCAGCATATGATCGGATGTTCCGGGTATTTCCGCGAGCGGCTGACACCGCAAGAACGCGAGGCGCTTGCCTCGCGCGTCCGTCTGGCCGGACTCCTCCATGATCTGGGACATGGGCCGTTTTCCCACGCTTCCGAGTCGGTTTTTCCGCCGCTCGCGACGTTGCCGCTTGATTGGTCGTGGTGGAAAACGAGAACCGATCGCCAGGCGATCCATGAGGATTACAGCGTCCTGCTTATTCAAACACTTGCGCGCGAAGGTCTCTTTGACGAGATGTTCGCGCAGGATCTCTGTGCGCTCATCCACACGGATGTCCGTCCGTCGCCTTCGTTTGTTTCCCTTGCTGAAACGTCGCCTGGTCTCAAACCCGTGCTCAAGGGGATGATCTCCGGGGAGGTGGACGCGGACCGGATGGATTACCTGCTCCGCGATAGCTATTACTGCGGAGTCGCGTACGGCCAGTATGATTTAGATTGGCTCATCAGTGCGCTTTCGGTTGCCGAGCATGACGGGCGGCTTATCGTCGCCCTATCTGAAAACGGTGTACGCGCGTACGAGGATTTCTTGCTCGCCCGTTACCACATGATTGACCAAGTGTATTACCACAAAACAAAGGCGGGGTTTGCGCATTACCTTGAGGAGGCCATTCGTCAAAACGAGATTGATTTGACGATCCCGACGGATCCGTATGCCTACGCGCAGTTACGCGACGGGGCCGTGATCGAGCGGTTGTTTGAGGCCGCGCGTGACCCCGCGAACTACTGGGCTTCACATTTGATTCGGCGCGTTCCGGCCAAACGGATTTTACGCCTCCATGCCGACCATCCGGATGATGCACAGACGCTCGAGCGGCTGAAGGCCTTTTGCGATGAACAGCGTCTTGGCTGGTTTGTGCATGCCGTTTCCAATCAGCTGACCAACTTTGACCAAGGCGAGAGTGAACGCGCGACCATGCTGTACGTCTGCAAACAGCGGGTCCATGGGGTTGAATATGTACCGATTTTCCAGTATTCTGATCTGCTCCAAACCTATAACAAAAAACTGCGTTTTACTGATTTTTTTGTCCTGCGCGAGGACGCTCACAGGTTTGAGACCGTCAAACACTTATTTTCCTAGCTTTTTACCACTGGGGTCAGGTCGTTACTTGTCGCATGGGAGAGCATGCGACAAGTAACGACCTGACCCCACTTACAACATGGCAAGAAAAGTGCTTCTGGGAATGTCTGGAGGGGTGGACTCAAGTGTGTCCGCCGCTTTGTTGTTGGAACAGGGATACGAAGTGGTTGGGGCGTTTATGAAAAACTGGTCGAATTGCCAGTGGCGGGCAGACAAACGCGATGCCGCCCGCGTGGCCGCACAGCTTGGGATCCCGTTTGTCACGCTGGATTTTGAGCAACAGTACCGCGAGGATGTCGTTGAATATTTGTTTCGCGAAACCGAGGCTGGTCGCACACCTAATCCGGATGTCATGTGCAACAAGTTCATTAAGTTCAACCGATTTGTGCGCGCGGCGGACGAATGGCAGTGCGATCTGATCGCGACCGGGCATTATGCGCAAATCAAGGAATCCCTGTTGCACAAAGCGACGGATCCTAATAAGGATCAGACCTACTTTCTCTGGGCGATCAATCCGTCTGTGCTCTCTCGCGTCTTGTTTCCGATCGGCCATCTCACCAAGCCGGACGTGCGCGCAAAAGCCCGCGCGCTGTGTCTTCCGGTCGCCGACAAAAAGGATTCAACCGGTATCTGTTTTGTGGGCGAAGTCTCAATGCCGGATTTCCTGCGTCCGCGCATCCCCGAGCGCGCTGGCGATGTCCTGACGACAGAGGGCGCGTGTGTGGGGAGCCACAGAGGCGTTCACTTCTATACCATCGGCCAGCGTCACGGCCTTGGGATCGGCGGAGGCACGCCCTATTACGTCGTGGAAAAGCGGGCACAGTCAAATGAGTTGATCGTTTCTAGTAATTACCATCCGCGCTTGTACGCGCAGACACTGTCCGCTTCTTCGGTGAATCTGTTTTGTCCGCGCGAGCAGCTTGACGCGCCGCTTGCCTGTACCGCACGGATCCGTCACCGTCAGCCACTTCAATCCTGCACGGCCGTCATCCACGGCGACACCCTTCACGTCCAATTTGAAAAGCCCCAGCGCGCGGTGACGCCCGGACAATCCGTTGTGTTGTATTTGGGTGAAGCCGTCCTTGGGGGCGGCATCATTTCGGAGGCAGGACAGCATTGACCCACGTGTGAAACGGCGCCGCGCCTCCTTTTTCTGGATCAAAGGAGGTTTTGGAAAACGTTCCGTCCACCTCCGAAATATTCAGCGGAACCGGAACGAGGAGATAGTCTTTCGTCCCTTTCACGTGCGCCTGGACGCTGCCTTGCAGGGGAGCCACAGTGACCAGCCGTTGAAAATCGTAATTGATGAACGTCGCTAGACCCTGTGTGAGCACGCTCTGTGTTCTGTTTGTTTCAACGAGTACCGGTTGTGCGCCTCGGCTGTCTACAACGATGCGTCCGCGCGTAAATACAAGCGTGCGTTCCGTGTCGTACAGCCGGTCCGCTGAAAGCCGCGTTTTGCCGTCCATCGCGACAAAGAGGTCATCGCCAATGCGTAAGGTCAGATATTCCCCCGCGTCTGTTTCTATGACCTCTCCTCGCCGAGACGTCGTCCCGACTTCCACAGGCGATCCCATCGTCGCCACGACGACCACCGGCAATTCCGACGGGACGTCAAAACGCCGCCAAACAAGCAATCCGGCGACGGTAAGAAAAAACAGCACAAAGGCCATGGTTGAGATTCGCTCCGGTCTCATGTTATGATTTTACCATCGAAAACCTAGACTGTAATACTCCCTCTATGCTCCATTATTTCTACGGCCAGGAATGTCCCCACTGCCACGCCATGATGCCACTTGTGGATAAGTTGATCGAGGAAGGGCTTCCCTTAAAAAAATACGAAACGTGGCACGATAAAAAGAACGCCGAATTGTTGGAGGAAAAGGATAAGGGTGCCTGCGGCGCCGTACCGTTTTTTTACAACGACGAAACGGGAAAAACGATTTGCGGTGCGGCATCAGAGGAGGAGGTACGAACATGGGCAGGAACCTAAAGACCATTGCTCTTCTTTGTCTGATGACCCTCCTTGGGGCTGGGTGTGTTTCTCTGCCGGTTTCACAACAATCGCCCGAAGCAGCCGCGGCTGGGTTGCAACTGACGCCCGGAAGTGAATTGGTCCTCCGTGGGACCGTGTTCGGCCTTGGGGGAAAATTCGTAAAATTGTTCAAACAAGAAAACGCAGACACGCGTCTTCTTTTGGATCATTGGGAAGCGGGCGCACAGGCGCGAGCAACCTGGGAGCGCGTTTTGAAAAGAGAAACAGAGGAATCAAAAAAAGCGACACAGGACTATTACGCGCAGTATGCCAGCGCGCCCATTGGGACAAAAGCGCCCGAGCCGCCTGAACCGGTCTACGTGACCCATACGGAAACCGGGATTCTGGAAACTGAAGCACTCTCCAACGCGACCTCCATCCACCTCCCCCTCTTTTGGATACAAGGCCAGACGGGCGGGCAGGGAAGCGGACTCATCTGGCTTTCGCAGACGCAGTATCGGGAACTATTTGAAACACGCAAAACGGACATCAATCTCGGATTGTTTGACGATTCCGTTTCCTATGCGATAGGACTCACCGACCATGTGAAGAGTCTGGTGGAGCGTCTGCGCGGGTCCACAGAGCCGCCGGAAGAGCAAAACGTGTTGGAAGTGAAGGCGGATATCAATTGGGGCGAATATGTTCTCACAGTGGACGGCGTTTCCACCACCGTGCAAGCGATCCGTGCGCAAAACGCGTTCGCCCGCTACACGATTCTTGCCAACGAGCAGAATCCGCTCATTCTTGAAATCATGGTCTCACCAGCCACACGCGGCTCTCTGAATCTTTTTACACGAGACGCGCTCGGCAAGGCGTTTTGGGGGTACGAGGTGGTCTCTATCACTCGTGCAGACGCTCCACCCAGTGCGGATCCACCTCAACCGTAAGGTCCAGGAACACGCGGTTTTCCATCACGCCCTCCAACTCGCGTCGGGTGGACTGGCCAATTTCTTTGATCCCTTGTCCATTTTTGCCGATGATCATCCGTTTATAGCGTTCGTCCGTTGTAAAAATGGTCGCCGCGATATAGAGCAGGCCGTTCTCGCGTTTGTCCATTTCCGTCACCTCCACATGGGTCGAATAAGGCACTTCTTGGCGCAGGCGCAAAAACAATTTTTCGCGGATGAGTTCCGCCATCCATATCTTGTTGGGCAAGTTCGTCAACTGGAACGCGGGATAGAGTGGTTCGCCTTCTGGTAACAACTCAAACAGGGAGACGATGAACGTCTCTACATGCGTCCCACGCAGTGCCGAAAGTTCAACAACAGCGTCGTACTCTCCAGCGAGGTCGCGATAAAAATCCAGATACGGCTTATCGCGTTCATCCATTTTGTTGATGATGAGCACGCGTTTGGCATCTGCTTGTTTGATCAGGCGCAGAACTTCGCGTTCTTCCTCCCCGATTTCCCGTGTCGGATCCACGACATGTCCAACCACATCAATATCTTTGAGCGATTGCGCAATGGATTGATGGAGCCGCCGTGTCAGCGGGTCTTTTTTCTTTTTGAGCAGGCCGGGTGTGTCCACAAACACAATCTGGCCCTCATCGCGCGTCACGATTCCTTGAATGGGAAGTCGCGTCGTTTGTGGTTTGGGCGAGGTGATGGCCACCTTGGAGCCGACCAGAGCGTTGAGCAGTGTAGATTTACCAACATTGGAGCGGCCGATGAGCACGGCGAAACCGGATTTCATAGACAGTAGTCCTTTAGGCCATGTTTAGGATGAACACAGACGGAGTTTTGTCACCAATTCCACATGCGGGGTGTGCGGGAACAGATCAATCGCCCGCATCGCCTCCACGCGGTACACCTGCCCCAATTGTACCATCTCGCGCGCAAAGTTTTTCGGGTTGCATGAAATGTAGACGATTTCTTTTGGTTTGATGCGTAGGATATCCGCGAGCGCTTTGTCGTGCATCCCGGAACGGGGCGGATCAAGAATCACCAGATCCGCTGCGTGGACAGACCAATCGTACGCCTCGGTAGGCGCCGCGATAAAATCCGTTTCCACGCGGTTGAGTTGCGCATTCGTCCGCGCATCACGTATGGCCTCCTCGTTCAGTTCTACGCCTATGGTTCGTTTGGCCATCGGAGCGAGCGCGACGGAAAAAAATCCTGTGCCGCAATACAAATCCAGGAGCGTTTTGCCAGACAGTTCATTACAAAACTCCCGTACGGTTTGCAGCAGCAGAGGCGCACCAGCTGAGTTCGTCTGAAAGAAAGCGTTCGGGCTGATCCGATAACGTGTCTCTCCGAATTGTTCTTCTATCCAGCCATTTCCAGACAGCGTTTTGACTTCCGAACCGAACGAAACGTCTGTCACGGTCCGATTGATGGACCAGACGACCGTGGGTTCCTGTGTCCCGCTGTGCGCTGATCCGCCAAGGACGGAAGGAAGTGTCATCAGGGTTGATTCCTCATCCCCCAGGGGCGCGCTTGTCACGAGATTCACCAGAGTCTCTCCACGCGTCGTTGCGCGGATGACCGCGTAGCGCAAAAATCCCTCGTGTGATTTGCGATCAAAAAAGGAAAGGCCAGAGGTCTTCACCCACGCGCGTACCTGCCCAAAGAGCTGGTCAATCCGTGGGTCCCCAAGGAAACAAGCGTGACCATCAATCACACGCCACCATTTGCCCTTTTCACGCAGACCCACACGTCCCTCAAAGTCAATGACAAAGTCCATCCGGTTGCGGTAGTGCTCGGTTTGAGGAGACGGCAGGATGTGCTGGCATCGAAGGTCCAATGTTTTCAGCGCAAACGACCCGTTGATATCGGAGAGCTTTTGGGCGATCTGTTTTTCGTACGGGATGTGCGACCATCCGCACGAGCCGCAGACCTGTTTGTTGGGACAGGGGGAAGGCATAGCATTCGCGCGGGCTTCAGCCAGCGCTGACACAGAGAGTAGCACCGGAGAGCTTGTTTGTCATCGGTTGAGTCTTGCGATAAAATATTCATATCTATGCTTACGATCGTGATCCCGACGAAAAACGAAGAAGCATTTTTACCGAATCTCCTGGAGTCCATTCGCCACCAGACGTTCCAGCCGGACGCCGTGATCGTCGCTGATGCGTATTCAACGGACCGGACGCGCGAAATTGCGCAGGCGTACGGCGCCACGGTCGTGGACGGCGGCCTGCCCGGGTTGGGACGAAACCGTGGAGCGGCAGGCGCGAACACAGCATTGATCCTCTTTTTGGACGCGGATGTGGAACTGCGCGATCCGTACTTTCTGGAGAAGTCCGTCGGAGAGATGCTGGAACGCAAATTAGATCTCGCAACGTGCGATGTCTTTCCGCTTTCAGACGACCTCGTGGACCACTTTCTGCATACGGCCTACAACAACTACGCCCGCGCATGGGGATCGCTCTACCCGCACGCCCCCGGCTTCTGCATGTTCGTGCGTCGCGAAAAGCATCAATGCATTGGCGGATTTGATGAGGGGATCACATTTTGCGAGGACCATGATTACGCCCAGCGCCTCAAAAAAATCGGAACGTTCGGGTTTCTCAAATCCATCAAAATTCCCGTGTCTATCCGGCGTCTGGATCGTGACGGGCGGATGAATATCGCGATTAAGTACATGCTTGCGGAACTGCATTTGGCGTTTCTGGGTCCGATTCGCGATAATCGGTTTAAGTATGCGTTTGGATACGAAGGAAAAAGGAACATGGAAAAAAGAACAAGGTGAATGGCCTGTGCGCAAACTGATTGAGACAAAAGATCTCCGCTGGCTACACGTGAGCGGCATTCAGGAACAGGATTACCAATTCCTGCACACTTCTTTTAAATTTCATACGCTCGATTACGAGGATATTCGCGGACAAACACACCTCGCGAAAGTAGATACCTACAAGCATTATTTGTTTTTCGTGTTCCATATTCCGACGTACCACGAACACAACCGTACGGTCGGTCGCAAAGAGCTGTATATTTTTCTCGCGGATAAACAGATCGTCACGGTCACGCATGCGCCGATGACAGAAGTGGACGATTTCATCGCGCGCCTTGAACGCAACAGTCGGTTCCGCGCGAGCCAGTTTTCCAAAGGAGCGGCGTTTGTGATGTATCAAATCCTCATGGAGGCGTTCCGCCAAGGCAGACAAATTATTTCGCAGATGGCGCAGGAAGTTGGACGACTTGAAGAAGCGATCAACCTCGACCACGGCAAAAGCATTACCGTGGAGCTCGGTCATGCACGGCGCAATGTCTTGTACCTGCGTCATTTGATTGATCCCCAGCGCAATATCATCGCGAGCCTCATGCATATTCAACGGCCATTTATTCCCGAAACCGTGTTTGTGTATTTCGATGACTTGCAGGACGACCTGGATACCGTCTGGCTTACCGCTGACAATTTAAAACTCTTGTTGGACGGGTTGTTTGACGTAAACGAGGCGTTGTTATCGCACCGGACAAACGAGGTGATTACGATCCTGACCATTATGTCGGCGTCGCTCATGGTCCCGACGTTCATTGCCGGCTTTTACGGGATGAACGTCCCGTGGCTGCCGTTTGCGCAGAGCGCTCCTGCCGTGTCGTTGTTATATGTTGCGACGTTTTTCCTCATGCTGATGGCGGTCGTCTGGATTATCAAAAGACCTCGCCAATAATTCTTTCTGTATGGCACGATGGTTTTTTTCCTTAGGACTGATGATCTTTTTTCCGCTTGCCGTCTTTGCCGCAAACGCAGATTTAGGCATCAGCACCAACGACATGCGGTTTTCCAAGGAATCGCTCGTCGCGGGTGAAACGATTCGGTTATACGCGCGGATCCATAATGAAGGAGAAACGGACATGACCGGGTACGTGACGTTCTTCCAGGGCAATGTCGCGCTTGGAAACTCGCAAGTGCTTTCGGTGCTTAAAAATGGCGCGCCCGAAGAGGTCTTCATTGATTTTGTCGTCCCGGCGAGCACGTTCAATATTCGCGCGGAAATCCGCGGCACAGAACCGACGGATACCAATACGGCAAACGACACGGCCATCACCGCGATGCTGGAGCCCATGCAGGACGGTGACGCAGATGGTATTTCTGACGGATCGGACAACTGTCCGTCGGTTGCCAATACCGATCAGCGCGATGCGGACGGGGACGGGGCTGGCAATGCGTGCGACAATGACGATGATAACGACGGGGTTAGCGACGCGGTGGAGGCAGAATTGGGTGTAGACCCGCTCAACGCGGATACGGATGCGGACGGCACGGCCGATGCGGATGATGCCTACCCGAATGATCCAACCTTGCAGATGCAACCGAAACCTCTTCCGGCACCGGTAAAAAAAGTGTTTAAACAGGTCGTGGCAAAGGTCGCGGAGGGGATTCGGGAAGAAGAGGAGAAGGTTGCAAAAACGGAGGAGGTCCAAGAGCCGCATGTTCTACCGCTCCAGACAGAAACGCTGACCTTTTCGCCCAACGCGGTTTTTTCGTATGCGCATGACCGCTGGAATACGTTTACCTTCCGCGTGGAAGGCGCGACGGCAGTGTACCGGTATGAGTGGGATTTCGGCGACGGCGTACGTTCAAATAAGACGGACATCTCGCATACCTATGAGCACAGTGGCGCGTTTGAGGTCACGCTCGCCATCCGCGATGCCGAAGGCCGTACCGCGAGCGAACGCGCGACCGTTCTCGTGCCGTTTTTCTCTTTGCAAAATCCGATGGTTCTTGTTCTCCTGCTCTTTCTCTTTTCTCTGCTCATTCTCGGCGGATGGGCGTATTGGGGATTGAGAGGGAAGGGGGAACACGTCCCAGAGTAGAACAGGCAGCCATCAGGGTAGAACCTGCTTTTGTCTGATGTATGTGAGAGACCTGTGATGACCTTTCTCAATACCCAATCCAAAACCATCATCGGCGCCGCAGCTGTTCTCGGCGTTTTTTCGTTTGTCAGCCGCCTGTTCGGCTTTATCCGCGACCGTATCCTTGCCGGTACATTCGGCGCGGGTGACACGCTGGATGCGTATTACGCCGCCTTCAAAATTCCCGACCTCCTGTTTAGTTTGATCGTCGTCGGCTCCTTGTCGGCCGGTTTCATTCCGCTCTTTCTCAAACAGTCCTCGTGGCGGTTCACGAACAATGTTCTGCATCTGACGCTTGTTGTCATGGCTGGCCTTTCGTTCATCCTGTTGCTCTTTGCAACCCCGTTCAGTGCGCTCGTGGCTCCCGGGTTTTCTCCGCACAAGCAGGAAATGGTTGCCGAGTTCCTCCGTGTGATGCTTGTTGCGCAAATCCTCCTCGCCGGCTCCACGGTGTTCGGAAGCGTTTTACAGGGGATCAAACGTTTCGTGCTCTATGCCGCCGCGCCCGTCGTGTACAACATCGGCATCATCATCGGCGCGGTTTGGTTTGTGGATTGGATGGGCCCGATTGGACTCGCGTGGGGCGTGGTTCTGGGTGCCGCGTTGCACGCGCTCATCCAACTGTTCGGATGTCTCCAGGCGGGATATGCCTATGAGACGGTGTTTGATCCAAAAGCGAAAGAGGTAACGGAATTGATCAAACTGACCGGACCGCGCATGCTCGGGATCGCGCTTACCCAGCTGCTTTACCTCGCGTTGGCCATCTTCGCTTCCACGCTTGGCGCCGGAAGCGTCACGATTTTCCAATTCGCATACAACATTCAGTTTTTCCCGATCGGTATCATTGGTGTCTCGCTTGCGGTCGCGGCGTTCCCGACATTCAGCGAAACCATCGCGGCGCGCCAGATGGACGCCTTTCGCGCATCGTTTTCCTCCACGGTACGGCAAGCGCTCTTTTTCTTGATTCCGTTGACCGCCTTATTTCTCATTTTGCGTGCACAAATCGTGCGCGTCGTTGTGGGCGCCGGTGCGTTTGATTGGCCTTCCACCATCCTGACGGCCGACACGCTCGCATTTTTTGCACTGACGTTCGTCCCGCAAGCGCTTATTTTCATTCTGGCTCGCGCGTTTTATGCCCTGCACGACACGATCACCCCGCTCACGGCCGGGCTCATTGGATCGCTCGTGGGACTGATCAGCGCGTTCCTGTTCCGCGAGCCATTCGGCGTGATTGGCCTTGGGATGGCGTACTCGCTCTCCGCCATCGTTCACCTTGTTCTTTTGTGGGTGCCACTTCACCAGCGCGTTGGGTCGCTGGGCGAGGCGCGCATTGCCGAGTCGTTCATGAAACTCTTTGCGGCCGGAATGGCCTGTGTGCTTGTCGCCCAGTTCGTCAAAGCTCCGCTCTCCGCCCTCTTTCCGCTCCACACGTTTTTGGGAGTCCTTTTGCAAGGCGGCTTCGCCGGTGTCCTTGGTTTGATGGCGTATGCGGGCGCGGCGCGACTGTTGAAAACGCACGAATTGTTTGCGTTTGTGGAGGCCCTGCAGAAAAAATGGTTTAGGAAAGTAAAACCGGTGGAGGCCGTCGTTGAATAGAAAAAGGTGGACAAACAGTCCCGTTTGTCAAGACGCAAACGATTGGTTAGAATATCCGCGATATGCCGATGGGAATCCATGAAATCCGAAGAAAATACCTCGATTTTTTTGTCTCTCGCGGCCACAAAGAGATCCCCGCCGCGTCGCTGATCCCAGAAAACGACCCGACGACGCTTTTCACCGGCTCGGGGATGCAGCCAATGGTTCCGTATCTGCTCGGCCAAACACACCCGCTTGGCAAGCGCATTACGGATTCCCAAACCTGCTTCCGTTCGCAGGATATTGACGAAGTCGGCGATAACCGCCATACGACTTTTTTTGAGATGCTCGGCAACTGGTCGCTTGGCGATTACTTTAAGAAAGAGCAGATCCCATGGGTTTTTGCCTTTGTAACGGACGAACTTGGGCTTGATCCGTCGCGGTTGTATGTCACGGTTTTTGGCGGCAACGAATCCCTCGGCATCCCGCGCGATGACGAAAGCGTGGAGCTCTGGAAACAGGCCTTTGCCTCCAAACACATAGACGCCAAAGAAAACGAGCGCATCTTTTTTTACGATGAGAAAAAAAATTGGTGGTCGCGCTCCGGCGTTCCTCTTAATATGCCCGAGGGCGAACCGGGCGGGCCGGATTCAGAGATGTTTTGGGACTTTGGGGCTGACCGAACCTTGCATGAGAACTCCGTCTATCAGAACGAGCCCTGCCATGTCAACTGCGACTGTGGACGATTTTTGGAGATCGGCAACAGCGTGTTCATGGAATATCTGAAAACCAAGGATGGCTTTGCGGCATTGCCCAATAAAAATGTGGATTATGGCGGTGGGCTGGAACGGATGACCGCCGCCGCGATGGACACCCCAGACATCTTCCTGATTGATGCGTTTGACCTGCCTCGGGCGACCCTTGAACGGCTCTCCGGCAAGCCCTACGATTCCCATTCCCCAAACGCCAAGGCATTTCGCGTGATCCTGGACCATTTGCGCGCCGCGACATTCCTTATCGCCAACGGCGTGATTCCATCCAATAAAGATCAAGGGTATTTCGTTCGGCGGCTTATCCGCCGCGCCGTGCGTTTTGGAAAGTCTCTTGGCATGAAAGAGGCGTTTTGCTCCTTGATCGCCGAGCAAACGGTCGCGACCTACCAAGAGCCGTATCCACATTTGCAACGGCAATCAGGAGATATCGTGCGCGAAATGGCGGCGGAAGAGAGCAAGTTCGTAAAAACGCTTTCTCATGGCGAAAAAGAGTTTGACAAAATGTTTTCGCAAAAAAATGCCATTTCCGGCGAGGACGCGTTCGTCCTGTATGCCACCTATGGATTTCCGCTAGAGCTCACCGAAGAAATCGCGGAAGAAAAAGGGCAAAAAGTTGATCGCGAAGCGTTCCAGGCGGAATTTAAAAAGCACCAAGAGCTTTCTCGCGCCGGCGCGACGGAAAAGTTTGCGGGAGGCCTTGCGGATCATAGTGAAGAAACGGTCAAATTGCACACAGCGACCCACATGCTCCACCAGGCACTTCGGACCGTGCTGGGCGACCATGTCTTCCAACGGGGCAGTAATATTACGCCCAAACGCTTGCGGTTTGATTTTTCACACCCGCTCAAGATGACCCCTGAAGAAATCAAGCGGGTGGAAGATCTCGTCAACGAAAATATCCGTAAGGATCTTCCGGTCCATTTTGAAATCCTGGATCTTGCCGAAGCAAAACAACGGGGCGCGGTTGGAATTTTTGAAGACAAGTACGCGCAACTGGGCGGACAGATTAAGGTGTACTTTATCGGTGATGAGATTTCAGGGGAGTATTACAGCAAAGAGGTCTGCGGCGGACCGCATGTGGAACGCACCGGCAAACTCGGCACACTGCGAATCACCAAAGAAGAGGCAGTTGCCGCCGGCGTAAGGCGTGTCAAAGCAGTGTTAGATTAGCCAAAATTTGTTTTATCCACATTCCTTGACAACGGCGCAGAGAATCCGTAAGATACCGGCGCCTTGCTTTCTTCGCTAAGTATTGCTAGAATCGCGTCGTTACCTAAGTTGTCCACATGGGAACGAAGGATTTCATTGAGATGCGAGGTACGGTTGAGGAACTCCTCCCGTCCGCAAGCTTCAAAATTAAATTGGAAAACGGCCAGATCATTCACGCCCATCTCTCTGGCAAGATGCGGAAGTTTCGAATCCGCCTTTTGCCTGGTGACGAGGTGAAAGTGGAGATCAGTCCGTACGACCTGACCAAGGGTCGGGTCGTGTACCGGTTTTAGGGACGTCTCCAAAACTCGCGATCTTTGCGCTCACGGGCACCTGCTGATCCAACGAACCCACCCGTTCCAGAGGGCTCGCGGAATCCAGAGTCTGTGTACGCAAATCTCATCGAGTTTTGAAGACGTCTCACAATCCACGTCATCGAAACTAATTTCGATGACGTTCTCTGTTATGAAAGTGCGTGCGTCCGCAAAAAAAATGTGTCGCGATTGCCAAGTGACGCGCCGAAAAGGTCGCGTCGTTGTCATTTGCAAGAATCCTAAGCATAAACAGCGCCAAGGTTAATATGGCAAGAATTGCTGGAGTCAACATCCCGTCCGACAAGCGCATCGTCATCGCCCTGACCTACATTTATGGTGTGGGCGACGCCACGTCGCATCGCGTGCTTAAGCAAGCAGGAGTGGCCGAACAGATCCGTACGAAAGATCTCACGGACGATCAGATCAAAGCGATCCGTAACGCGCTTGAGACGCCAGATCGTCGACTGGAAGGCGACCTGCGTCGTGATATCATCTCCAACATCAAGCGCCTGAAGGAGATCGGGAGCTACCGCGGTTCGCGCCATATCAAGCGCCTACCCGCGCGGGGACAACGGACGAAAACGAATTCCCGTACCGTGCGTGGCAATGTACGCCGCACGACCACCAGCGGACGACGCGTGTTGACGAAAACCTAATATGGCCGTAACCACCAAATCCAAAAAGAAAAAAGTCGCGCGGCAGGTCTCCCAAGGCCGTGCGTATATCCAAGCCACGTTCAATAATACGATCGTGACGCTTACGGATTTGAACGGCAACACCATCGCTTGGTCAAGCGCGGGCCACTGCGGGTTTAAGGGACCAAAGAAAGCCACTCCGTTTGCGGCCAGTGTGATTATCAAAGATGTTGCCGAGCAGGCAAAGGAAACGGGCCTCAAGGAGGTGAGTGTGTTCGTCAAAGGCGTGGGATCCGGTCGTGACAGCGCCATTCGCGCGCTCAACGCCAATGGATTTAGCGTGCTTGGCATCAAGGATACGACTCCGCTCCCGCATAACGGCTGCCGGCCGCCTAAACCGCGCCGCGTGTAATATGGCTACAGACCGAACCCCCATTGTCAAACGGTCGCGACGCCTCGGTGTCGTGCTCGGAAAAGAAAAATACGCCCGCCGTCGCACCTATCCGCCTGGCATCCACGGCCCCAAGCAAGCTCGTTCGCGAGCCCGGATGTCTTCGTATGGCGAACAGTTGCAGGAAAAACAAAAAGCCAAGGCGCTGTACGGCGTGCTGGAAAGGCAGCTGCACCGCCATTTTGAGCGGGCGGCGCGCCAAAAAGGCAACACGGCTATCGTGTTTGTGCAGGAGTTGGAACGCCGTCTGGATAATGTCATTTTCCGCCTTGGGTTTGCGAAAACCCGCCGACAAGCGCGGCAGGTGGTAAGCCATGGGTTCATTTTCATCAACGGTTCGCTCGTGAATATTCCCTCGTATCGCGTACAGATTAACGATACGGTAACCGTGAAGGAAACGAAAAAGGAAAAAGGGATTGCCAAACAGATGGCGGAACTTGTCAAACAGAATAAAACGCCTGCCTGGCTGACCCTTGATGAGGCAACGCTGACCGGCAAGATGATCGGTTTGCCAGAGGGCGCGGAACTGGACGCCATTTTTGACCCGACACTCATCGTTGAATTCTATTCCCGTTAATTTTTAAGGAGGAGATGTATGGAAAATATTTTGCTTCCATCAGGCATTGTCTACGAGCCAGGACAGCTCCCTCACGAGGGCATCTTGGTCGTGGAACCCTGTTTCCATGGGTACGGTACGACGCTTGGAAACGCCTTGCGGCGCGTGTTGCTTTCGTCGTTGCCCGGCGCAGCCGTCACGGCCGTGAAAATCAAAGGCGTCAGTCATGAGTTTCAAGCGATTGAAAACGTGAAAGAGGATGCGCTGGAGATTATTCTCAACCTGAAAGCCCTGCGCGTGCGCGTATTTTCCGATGAACCAGTGACGTTGACGCTCTCCGTATCCGGTGAGCGCGAGGTGACAGCTGCCGATTTTGCGCCCAACGCAGACGTGGAAATCGTCAATCCGGAATTGCGCCTTGCCACACTGACGGACGGTTCCGCCAAAATGGACATGGAGATTACGGTTCGCAAAGGCCGTGGGTACAGCTCGACCGAGGAACGCGGTTCCGAATCATCCGATCTCGGGACGATCGCCATTGACGCGCTGTTTTCGCCCGTGCGCAACGTCGGGTACCGCGTGGAGAATACACGCGTCGGGGAGATCACCAACTATGACAAGCTGATCATGACGATTGAAACGGACGGGACGATCACGGCGCAAGAAGCTGTGGAGCAGTCCGCACGATTGTTGATCGAACATCTGAACCTGCTTGCCGGAACATCAAAAGAAGCATTGGACGAGCCGATTTCCGAGTAACCAGTAAGCGGGGGCTGCTGGAAACCATTTCTCCTACCTATGAGGCATCGCAAGACAACCGTGAAGTTAAACCGGCCGCCGGCCCACAAGCGGTCCATGTTGGCGAATCTCGCGACCAGCGTTATTTTGCATGAAAAGGTGCAGACGACGCAGGCAAAGGCCCAAGCGGTGCGCCGTTTGGTGGAGCGGGCGATTACCACTGGCAAAAAGCCGACGCTCGCCAGTCGTCGCAAGCTCTTAGCGGAATTCTCAACGGAGCATCCGGTGAAAAAAATTCTGGAGGTTCTCTCGCCACGCTATACCTCGCGTCCGGGCGGATATACACGCATCGTGAAACTACGGACACGGCAGGGGGATGGGGCAGAGATGGTGAGAATTGAACTTGTCTAACATCTCCAAGGTGGCTGTTCGTCTCACGGACACCACCGACCCCTCTTACCTCCGTTTCCAGGTGCTCCTGGGGAGAGGGTTCCATGAACTGATCTTATGAAAACCATTGACCGCGATATCCACACGATTGATGCGACGGGCAAAACGCCCGGGCGACTCGCTACCGCGATCGCCCGCCTTTTGATTGGCAAGCACCGGCCTTCGTACGCCCCCAATGTGGACGGCGGCGACCATGTGCAGATCACCAACGCAGCCAAGATGCGTTTGACCGGAAAAAAACTGGAACAAAAGGTCTACTATCGCCATACGGAATATGCCAATGGGTTGAAGACCCAAACGATGAGATCCGTCTGGACGAAAGATCCGGCAGATGTCCTGCGGCGCGCGGTCTCACGCATGTTGCCCAAGAATAAACTGCGTGCGGAGCGAATGAAACGGCTGGTTGTGAAGAACTAGTATGAACGAAGCAAAGACACAATTTATTGAAACGGTCGGTCGGCGGAAGGCCGCTGTCGCGCGCGTGCGGCTTCATCACGGCGGCTCTGGCAAAGTGACCATCAACGATCGGGCGTTTGAGGCCTACCTGCCGGTTGCCATCTTACAGAAAAGCGTCCTCTCGCCGTTTGAGCAGACCGGCACGCAAGGAATTTTTGACGTCACGGTGCATGTGCAAGGCGGCGGCATCCGCGGGCAGGCGGACGCGGTACGGCTTGGGATTGCAAGAGCGTTGGTGGATTTCAATCCTGAATATCGAACCAGTTTGAAAAAGCTCGGATTCCTGAGCCGCGACGCGCGCGTAAGGGAACGGAAGAAGTTCGGCAGGAAGTCGGCTCGCCGCTCGCCGCAGTGGAGTAAACGGTAAGACAAATAGGCGTTTACAGAACGCCTATTTTTGTTTACGATGAGCGCATTGTGAGCACAGATCTCGCCAGAAATACCCTGTATTTGACCGTCGCTTCCGTCGGACAAAAACTGATCGCGTTTGTCTATTTTTTGTTTCTGGCGCGGGTGATGGAACCGGAGTTGACCGGCCTGTACTTCCTTGCCATTTCCATCGCCATGATTTTTTCTGTGCTGGCAGATTTTGGCATCACGCCCGTCACCATCCGAGAAATCGCCGCGCATCCGGAACAAACACACACCCTGTTCCGCCGAGCGCTCGCCGTCAAAATCCCGCTCCTTCTCATTGGCTACCTCTTGACGATCCTCTGCGTTCCCGTGCTCGGCTACAGCCGCGAACTCCTCCCCTTGGTCGCTCTCTCCGGCCTCTCACTCGTTTTGGATTCCATCCACTTGTTGTTTTACGGCGTTCTGCGCGGCCACCAACAGCTTCAGTTTGAAGCGATCGGAATGTTTTGTGGACAGGTGATCGTTGTGATGATCGGTGGCGCAGCGCTCTTTTTTTATCCCTCTATTCCGTTGCTCCTTACCGCACTCGTTTCTGGCAGTGCGTTCAATGTGTTCGTGTCTGCCACCACGGTTGTGAAACGGTTTGGCTGGCAGATGCTTGTGCCGGACGCTGAACGCACGTTTAGCATGCGCCTGATCCACATGGCGTTCCCGTTTGCACTTTCCGCCATCTTTGTCAAAGTGTATTCCTACATCGACACCGTCTTCATTTCAAAATTTCTTACGACCTCCGCTGTCGGACTCTATAGCGTCGCCTACAAGCTCACCTACGCATTCCAATTTATCCCGCTGTCCTTTACCGCCGCGCTGTATCCAAACTTCAGCGCGATGCTTCAACGCGAGCCCGCGGCAGCTGCTTCGCTCCTGCGCCGAGCGCTCTGGTACATGCTCATCGTTTCTACCCCCATCACGCTGGGCCTCTGGCTGATTGCCGAACCACTCGTCCTGCTTGCGGGCGCATCCTATGCGCCGTCCGCGCCCGTGCTCGCCGTGCTCGTGTTTGTGCTCATTCCGATCTTTCTGGATTTTCCGATCGGTTCGCTGCTGAATGCCGCGGGCCGACAGGCGACGAAAACAGCGATCATGGGGGCAACGATGGTCGTCAATGTCCTCTTCAACATCTTGCTGATTCCGCGTATCGGCGTTCTGGGCGCCGCCTATGCCGCGCTTGCTAGTTTTCTGTTTATGTTTCTTGCCGGATTGTGGGCCGTGCGTGGCCTTGTTCCCTCATTCAGCTTCACCGCGTTCCTGCGCGACCTGTCGTGGATCCTGTTGAGCGGCGGCGTCATGGCGGCAATCGGACGCCTTGCGTTGCCCGCCATCGGTTGGATCGCCGTGATTCCGCTGTGCGCGCTGGTCTATGGTCTCGCGCTTGTTGCCACCCGTTCGTTTACGAAAGCGGACTGGGTGAAAGTCCGGTCGCTCACGCGCGTATGAACCGTTTGCTTCTGGTGACGCTTGACTATCCGCCCAATCGCGGAGGCGTCGCACGCTACCTCGGGCGGTTGGCGGAGTTTCTGGGCGATCGTCTGCAGGTCGCCTCCTCGCCGAGCGATCTGCTTGGCACTGTTTGGCCATCCTGGATGAAGAGTGTCCGCTTGTTGATCCGCCGGCGGGGTGAGTATGACATCGCGCTCGTGAGCCATCTCCTCCCGCTTGGAACAGCGGCGATGGTGGCTGGATGGATCACAAAAAAACCCTACATCGTGATTGTGCACGGCATGGATGTGCGATTGGCGTCACGCAACGGATGGAAACGCGTGCTTGCCGGTCGTATTCTCCAAGGGGCGCGTGTGGTCGTTGCCAATTCCAGCGCCCTTGCACGGGAAGTTACCGCGCGCTTCGCCGCGTCGTCGGTCGTGGTGTATCCGTGTGTGGAGAACATTGAGACATCTCTTCAAACGCCAAGACGTGAGCCGCACACCTTTGGGATTCTCACCGTCGGCCGGCTGGTTGCGCGCAAGGGCCATCTCAGCGTGCTCAGAGCGCTTGCACGGCTCAAGCAGGAGGGAAGGATCGGAGCGTTTCGATATGACATCGTTGGCGATGGCCCTCTGCGCGCGGAGATCCTCCAAACCGCCGATCAACTCGGTGTAAACGAAGTCATGGTCCATGCGGATACGTCTGATGAAACACTCGCAGAATTTTATGCCGGTGCCGACCTGTTCGTGATGCCCGTGCTGGACGATCCCATTGACAAAGAAGGATTCGGCCTTGTGTTTCTGGAAGCAGCGGCCTACGGTGTGCCTTCCGTGGCGTCACGGATAGAAGGCGTGGACGAAGCGGTCTTAGATGGACAAACCGGCCTCCTGGTCAAACCCGGGGATGTGGCGGAACTCGCCAATGCCCTCGCGCGGCTCGTGGCAGACGCGGCGTTTCGCGAGCGACTGGGACTGCACGCGCGGATGCGCACGAAGGAGGAGTTCACCTGCGCTGTTCAATGCAAAAAATTAGTGCCCTACCTGTGAACGACATTTCCGTGATTATCCCGACCTACCAGCACGCCGCCACGATCGGCGCATGCATCCGTTCGCTCCTCTCGCAAACCGAACAGCCGTCGCAAATCATTGTTGTGGACGACGGCTCTACAGATTCCACGCGCGAACTTGTCAGGACGTTTGGAGAACAGGTATCGTACGTGTATCAGGCCAATCAAGGAGCGCCGAACGCGCGCAATGCCGGCGCGGCACTTGCCACGGGCGCGTTTCTGCTGTTTTGCGATGCGGACGTCATCGCCGAGCCAGAGATGCTCAAACGTCTCCGCGAAACGCTCACAGCGCATCCTGAAGCGTCCTATGCGTATAGTGGATTCCGGTGGGGCACCCGCCGGTTCCGCGCACGGCCGTTTGATCCCGAAGCCCTGCGGAAAAACAATTACATTCATTCGGCCTCGCTCATCCGCTCCTCTGACTTTCACGGGTTTGACCCGACGCTGAAGCGATTTCAAGATTGGGACGTGTGGCTCACCATGCTTGAGCGCGGACAGCACGGTGTGGCGATAGATGCAGACCTTTTTCAGATCCAACACGTACCGGGCAGGCAAGGGATTTCCGCGTGGCTCCCCTCCATCGCGTATCGCCTCCCGTGGCGACTGATTGGGTGGAAACCAAAAGCCCTTCGAGCGTACGAAGCAGCACGCGAAGTGATTGTGAAAAAACATTCCCTTTCATGATTTCCACCATTACCGTCAACTACAAAACGGCGGATTATCTTGAGCGGATGCTGGAGTCACTGTTCGCGCACCATACACGAGGGGAGCTGGATGTGATTGTCGTGGAAAATGCATCAGGCGACGACCTGTCGCGCGTGGAGGAACGCTTTCCGAGCGTGCGTCTCATTCGGAGTGAAGGCAACCGCGGGTTCGCCGGAGGATGCAATTTGGGAATCGCGAATGCATACGGGGATTTCATCGTTCTGCTCAACCCAGACATCGTCTTTACCTCCCCCGCACTTTACGAAATCCGTGAGGCGATGGTTCGTGATCCGCGCGTCGGCATCGGCGGCATCTCCCTGAAAAATTTGGATGGATCGCAACAGAAGTGCGTCTGGAGGTTCCCAACGCCGACGGATCAGTTGTTCTTATTGTTGAAGATTCCTCATCTGTTCCCACGGATGGCTTCCATCGCCCGGTGGCGGATGGATGACTTTGACTACACGCAAAGCGCGGATGTCAACCAAGTCATGGGTGCATTTTTTTGCATCAAGCGGGAGGTGCTTGAACAGATCGGGGCGCTGGATGAAGGATTTTTTATGTGGTACGAGGAGGTGGATTTTTGCAAACGCGCAAATACGGCAGGCTGGCGCGTGCGATACGTTGCGCATATTTCCGCGAAACACAAAAAAGGAAGCAGTTTTGACCGCGTGTCAACCTTGAAGAAACAAGCGTTCTTGCGCCGGAGCATCCGCCACTATCTGCGCAAGCATCATGGGAAGGCTATTGGCACCTTGTTCTGGCTTCTGGAACCGGTGTTTGTGTTGTGTGCCTTTGTGGCTTCTCTGATCAAGCCGATCTAGCTGGACGCCAGACAGGTATGCGCGAACAATTTTTTCATCAACACTTTTGGGGAGGACTCGCCGCGATGTTCGTGGCCTGTCTTGTAGCCATCTTCGCCTATCGGTTTGACGCAGGTCTTTTCCCGCTTGCTTTTGCAGCGGTCTTCACGGCCGTCCTGGCCGCGCGCGAGCCGTCGCTTGGCCTCGCCGCCGTCTTTGGAGAGCTTTTCTCAAATCCGCACGGCCATCTCTTTTTTTTCGACGATCTCGCCATCCCCGTTTCTCTGCGCATGGCCGTCTTCATCGGCTTTTTTGTCGGCTGGGCGGTCTTCTTCATTCGCACCGGCACGCTTCCGCACCTTCACGCATGGCGTTTCGCTCCGCTCATTCCCCTGACGCTTGCGATTCTCATCGGCTTTACGGTCGGCCTTGCGTCCCAGCCGACGCTGGATGCGTTCAAGGACGGCAACGCCTATCTCTACCTGCTCTATGCCTTCCCGATCCTGACGACCGAATGGACATCCGCGCGCAAACATCAACTCCTGCAACTGTTCGCCGCTGGCGCGGTTTGGAATCTGCTGCTCACGCTTGTCATCCTGTATGTGTTCACCCATTTTGACGAGGGTATCCTGCGCTCAAGCTATGTGTTCCTGCGCGATATTCGCCTTGCCGAAATTACCAACCTCGGCAACGGCACGCATCGTATTTTCATCCAATCGCAATTTTTCACCCTGGCGTTGGGCGCGCTTCTCCTCGCGTTCATGAGTTTTTCTCACAGAAAAATAGTGCCTGCTTCTGTCGCGCTGGGTTCGGTGATCGCAGTGATTCTCCTCTCGCTTTCGCGCAGTTTCTGGATAGGAATCGCTGCGGCTTTTCTCGTCCTTCTCATCCTGCTTGCTCGTTCCGGCGTGCGCGCGTGGTTTCCTCTGGCTCTGCGCACATTCCTTGGCGGCGTCTTCGCGATCATCCTTATCCTTGTCGTCGCCCTGTTTCCCTTGCCTTCACAACGATTGGGCGGGGGAGAACTCGCCGACGCCCTCCGCCGGCGCAGTGAAACGGACGTCGCCGTTTCCAGTCGCTGGGCGCTCATCCCTCCCATGAAAAACGCCATCGCAGAACATCCCGTTTTTGGCAGTGGATTCGGTCAACGCGTTTCGTTTATCACGGACGACCCACGCGCGCGCGAACTGCGTCCAGACGGCGTCTGGTCCACCTATGCGATGGAGTGGGGTTGGTTGGAACTCTGGCTAAAAATGGGAATCCTGGGACCTCTGGGTTTCCTGTTCCTTTTCGTTTCGCTTGTCGTGCAACTCCTGAAACAAAATACCCACCAAGCGTGGGTCGGTATCGGTTTGGTCTCTGGTCTGGTTTTCTTATACGCGACGCACGCCTTTTCTCCGTATCTCAATCATCCGATCGGACTGGGATTCTTGCTTTTCACCATGGCTTTTCTTCCCACACCAGCGCACCCAATCCCCCAAACGGCCGTCCCCACGGGCCTCCCGCTCTTAAAACAAACACGCGCTCCCTCTTCGGCGGTTTCCTTACAAAGCGAAGTAAAATAAAAAGCCCCTGGGGGCTTTTGTGGGAAATCCTGCCTTCAAGCAAGGATGTTTCCGATCGAACGCGCGTATCCAGAGAGGAACGCGCGCGCAGACATGGGCGGTTTCCCTTCGAGTTGGATGGTGAGGAGTTCCAGTGTACCCGATCCGGTTTGGACGAAGAGGCGGTTTGCGTTTGCAATCAACTGGCCTCTTGCCGCTCCAGACACGCTGGGCGCCACCGTTGCCTCCAAAATCTTGAGACGGCTCTCGCGCGTCCCTGTGGATACGCTCGTCCACGCGCCTGGCCACGGTTGGTAGGCACGGACAGCGCGCTCAAGCTCTTCCGCGGGACGATTCCAATCCATGCGTCCGTCTTCACGCGTGAGCAGACGACAGGTCGTTGCGCGCGTGTGCTGTTGTTCACGAAGCGCAACCACACCCTGTGCGTATTCCTTGAGTGTGTTGAGCAGGAGGCGCTTCGTCACGGCCAGAACTTTCTGTTCGAACGAAGCGGGTGTCTCATCCGGTGCGAGACGAATTTCGACCTGCGCGAGAATGGGGCCGTGATCCATCTTGTCGTCCAGACGCATAATGGTGACGCCGGAAACCTCGTCGCCGGCCGCAATCGCCGCCTGGATGGGCGAAGGACCGCGCCAACGGGGAAGAAGCGATGGATGGACATTGATGAATCCGAGCGGCGCGATGTCAAGCAGACGCTGTGGAAGAATGCGTCCGTAGGCGATCACGAGCACGATCTGGGGTTGAAGCGCGTTCACGAGCGTCAGAAACCCCGCGTCCGTGAGTGTTTCCGGCTGGAGCACCATCACCCCGCGCGCAAGCGCCGTTTGTTTCACCGGAGGTGCTTCCAGCGCGTGGCCACGTCCGACGGGACGATCGGGTTGGGTCACCGCCGCCAAGACACGAAAAAACGGATCATCAAGGACGCATTCAAGCAGTGTTGCCGCCCACTTCTGTGTGCCGAAAAAGAGCAGATCCATAGCATTACATCCTTTCGGGCTTTGTGAACCGCACGACTTTATCAATAAACAGGATCCCGTCAAGATGATCAATTTCGTGCTGGAAGACGATCGCGGGGAATTGCCGAGCACGGATGGTCACCGGTTTGCCGGATTCATCCACGGCTTTCACGGTGACGGCGCGATGTCGGCGCACGATCCCGAACACCTCCGGGACAGACAGGCACCCCTCTTCGCTTTCTATTTTTTGCAGGGATCGACGCGTGATCACTGGATTGAAAAACGCCTGCGGCCCCGCACCGGTATCCACGATAATGACACGCTTACCGATGCCGACTTGCGGCGCGGCGATCCCGACACCGTTTTCCACCGCCATGGTCTCCTTTAAAACGTCTACCAATTTTTTCATTTCTGGTGAAACGATTTCCGTATCCGAAACCGCCTGCGACGGTTGACGCAGGTTCGGGTTTGGGCTTGTGAGAACGATCATTGGCATAAATAGCGTTCGTCGAATCTAGAATCTATCCTACAAACGCGTGCATGTCAATGATAAACCGATCATCAAGCGTTGCAAACAGAGGGAGCGCTTCTTCAAACGCACGGCCAGCGCAACGGACGATCAGTTGTTCGCCCTCCACCGTCACGCTGATATCCGTCAGGCGCTCCAGAGCGTCCTTTAAACGGTACATCTCCATTTCTTTTTTGTGCGGTTCAGCCTCGCGCAGTTCAACGGTCAACCATCGTTCATAGGGCGGCTGGCCGTACGTTTTCCGCCGCGCAAGCTCCTCCCGCAAAAAAACCATCGGTTCGGCCAAATGTCTCGCGAACCATTGCGGTTCCTGCGTTTGGATAGACAGGGGAGCGCGCATGGCATGGGCCGCGCCTTGCCATTCAGCAAGGGACCAGAGTGCGCAAGCCGAAGCTCGCACATCGGTGGAATACAACGGGGTATCCGGATCCAGGTGTACGACGCACCCAAACCGCGCGGGCGCGGATGGGTCAAACGCATTTTCCAGATACCAACGGGTTGCAAGAACGATGCGATTTCCCCGATCCTCTTGATGTTCAGCGTCTATGAATGCACACGGAGTGTCCGGAAACATCTGCGAAAGCGCATCGGCAATCCGTTCAATTCCAAACCCGCGCTGATCTATCTTTGTGCCCCGGCAAGAGGGGCAGGTGAGCGCGATCGGAGCTGTCTCACCGCAGAGGATGCATTCGGTCGTGTGCCGGTGGACGCGTACCGGATGACCGCAAGCTCGACACATAACTTGAGCGGCGCAATCCTTGCACACCAGCCGTCGCGCATATCCTTTCTTGTTATAGACGAGCAGAACGCGCTCTTGGCGCTCAAGCGCCTGGGCGATGGCCTCAACCGTGCTCGCGCAGAGAATTGCGTGCCCGGACGCCGGCTGTTCCTTGAGTTGATCAATCAGCACCGGATAGCTGCCGGTGGGATAGGCCAATACCTGTTCTTCTCCGAACAACAAGAGGTCTTCTGGGCGCGGAAAAACATCCAAAAAATAGAATCCGGTGGTCATGTGGTCCGCGAACAAACGCAAGGCCTCACGCGCGTCCAGACGCGGATTGCGGTCGTGCTGGGCATGGTCAGGGTGTCCTGAACGGACGAGAAAAATACTTGCCGTTTGCGCGTCTGCATACAGCGCTCCGGCGCGTGTGGTAATCAGAACACCCTGAGGGCGTTGGCGATAGTTCTGCCACAGGGCGTATCGCTCGCGGTTGGATTCATCCCCGGTCACGCAGAGCGGGGACAAATTGCCGAGTAACCGAGCTAGCAGGCGAACATCCCGCACATGAGGACAGACCACACAGAGTTTTTTCTCCGGGTTTAAGACAGCATAGCCGGCAATCACCGCCGCCATGCGTTTGAGATCCGGCGCTTGCGCGAATGCCGTGCGACAGGAGGAGAGTTGTGCAGAAAGACGCGCCACCGTTGCCGCCTCGCTCTTGGGAATCATGAGCGGTGTGCCAACCGCAGGCGCGGGGACCTGAGTGTTCTCGCGCGAGGGTGGAACCGGAAGGGATGTGTAGAGAAGCGTTGAAACGGAAACCGCAAGGGATCGGGCAAGCTCTTCAAAAAAAGAGAGCTCCGCCTCGCGCAAGCCCTCCTGCTTTGCTACGTCTGTGATGGAACGCACGCGGATCCCGCGGGGCGGGGCGTCCTTCACCCGTCGAACGATCCCCCACACCATTTGCTTGCGCAAGGGCACAGCCACAAACATCCCGCGCGCGGCGTGCATGTCATCGGGAATGCGGTAATCCAACACACCGATCCCGCGCGGCATCCGTCTGAGCGGATAGATCTCGGCAATCATAGATGGAACTCGGCGACGAGATAGCCGACCCCAAAGGGCGCCTCGTAAGAAAGGACCTCTGGACGCGCCTGCATCCGTTCCAAGAGGCCCAGGAGGACAAGCCAAGGGCGCAGGGCACATTGCTCCGAGCGTTCAACAATCTCTTCTTCCAGGGTCAGCATCGTTGAGGCGGAGAGCTGTTCCACGGACCGCCGCAGGGCCTCATCAAACGCCTGGCCTTCTTTGCGAAACCCCATGGGGGCATCGGAGGTAAGCGTATGGGAAAGATCTCCCGAGGCGATCACGGCGACTCGCTTGCCGGTTGCGATCGCCACATCTTTGAGAAGCCGTCCAAAGGCGAGATGCTGTTTACGGTCATGACCAGAATACGAAACGGGAATGATTCGGGGTTGGAGAGCCGTGCACAGGAGAAGGAGCGGGACACCACTGCCGTATTCAAGCGAACGCGAGGATTCCAGGACAAACGGCAACTCCTCGTCGCGCGCGCGACGTTGAACCGCTGTGATCAGTTCCAAATCCGGCGCGAACTCGGCATAGGTCGTATGGTCACCGAACTCGCGCAGATCCACGCTATATTCGTCGTGCAGATTGATGGAGAACGCACTTGCATGGACCGTGCTGTGCGCGCTCACCACGATCAAGGTGTCCGGAGCGGACGCTTCCAAATCCGCGGAGAGACGCGCAAACGCCGCGCGGGTATCGGCGAGGTGCTTGAGATTTTCCTTGCCGATCGTCTCAATAAGCAAGGGAGAATGTGGGGTAAAGGCGGCAAAACAGAGCATAAAAGTGAGGTGGAAAAACGAGCGATTACAGAGCGGCTTCCAGGATTTCCGAGGTGGTCATGATCGGTTCTCCAAGTGGATGTAACAAGACGGCGCGTTCACCGGTCCAGACGACTTGGCTGAACTTCCATCCGAATGCCGCAAAGGTCGCTTCGTCTTGGATCACGCGACGCGTGCCGTCCGTCACGACAAAAATATCCGGCGATCCAGTGGCACCCATGAGGGTCCCGTCCGCAAAGGGAAGTGGGGTGCCGGTCGCATACGCGTCAAGGTCCGACGGCGCGACCGGAGTGATGGTCGCAGCGGGAAAACGGGTCAGCAAAATCTCGCGGGACAACAGCGGGTGCTTCATGCCGTTTTGTACGAAAAAGACCCCGCCGGTTGACCGATTTTGCAAAAGCGTCCCTTGTGGATAGAGCGTCTGGGTCGTGATCGGTTCACCTTCGCGATACGCGTCCAAATCTTCCCATGCGACATCGACAATCTCATCCCCATTGAACCCATACGCGCGCAGGGCCTCCTGCGAAACAAACCCGCGACGCGTGTCATCCACAATCAGATACACCGTTCCGCGTGGCGACCGCAGGAGCGAATAGTTCGGAAAACGAATCGGCCGGCCCATCGGATAGGTTTCAATCGTTTGTGCGCTTGCCGTCACGACGCTTGCCGGATTGAAACGGGAAAAAAACGCGATCCGGGATGTGATCGGCCGGCGCAAGCCGTTTTGGATGAGCCAAATGCCGCCGGTCTCACGGTCCTGTAAGAGGGTACCATCCACATGTCGCCGGTTGAACCAGCGCTGCCAAATGCGAACGAAGTTCTGGTTGCCATGCAGGTGCGGCGTATACGTATATAAAACGGCTGTGGCGTTATTGGATGGTACGACGCTGACGCCGTCAATCTGTGTGGTGCGTCCGGGGCCAATGCCCGATTCGGTAAATCCACGCCGTTCCAAATCGTTCAGGTAGGATTCACGAATGCGCTTGGCTGCGTAATACACCTGGTTGCCAAACCCTTTGAATTTTTGGATGGCTGGGTCCTGTTTAGAACAATCATCGCACACCGCGTATCCCATCGCCCAGTTCAGTTGATCCTCTGTCGGACGAGGATCCTCCACCAAACTCTGTTCGCGTTGAAGTAAGACGAGCAAAAACTGTGGATTGATGCCAAACTGTTCAGAAGCATCCCAGACGATGTCCGCCGCGCTTTTGGGTCGTCCGCTGGCGTCTGGTCCCATATACCTCGCAAGGGACCCGCGTGAAAGCAACAGGGCAAGGTCGCTTTTGGTGGTGGAATAAACGTCCAGCAGATCCGCGTCCGTTGCGAGTTCGTTCGGATTAAACGCAAACAACGCCTGCGGCACCGCAAGCGTTGTCAACCAAAGGACAACGAGCCTTTTTTTGAGGGAAACAAAACGCATGGACGTGGCTTCTCCCGCATTATACCGTCCCAACAGCCATCTTTGCCAGTCGTTTCTCGCCCCGCATCGTAATTTCCCCGCGCGCGGCGCCAATAGCAACCCGTGCGCCTTCACGGATCTCACCGGTGATAATTTTCATGGAAAGCGGATTCAAAATCAGGCTCTGGATCACGCGTTTGAGCGGACGCGCTCCGTAGGATGGGTCGTATCCTTTCTCGGCGATGAGTGTCTTCGCCGGCTCGGAAATTTCAAGGGTGATCCCGCGCAGGGACTTCAGACGATTGGACACACGCGAGAGCTGGAGTTCCACAATTTCTGCGATAGCCTGTTTGCCAAGCGAATGGAACATGATGATATCGTCCACACGGTTCAAAAACTCGGGACGAAACGCTTCTTTCAAGAGACCCATCACGCGTCCTTTGATCTCATCCTCCTCGCTCTTGGCCTCGCGGTGGTCGTCAAACCCCATCCGCGCCGCGGTGGTGCTCGCGCTCAAAATCAAATCCGATCCCAGATTGCTCGTCATGATGATGATTGTATTTTTGAAGTTGACCACGCGCCCCTTCGCATCGGTCAAACGTCCGTCGTCTAAAATTTGCAATAACAGGTTGAAGGTATCGGGATGCGCCTTCTCAATCTCGTCAAGCAAAACCACCGAGTAGGGCCGACGGCGGATTATTTCCGTGAGCTGTCCGCCTTCCTCGTACCCGACATATCCGGGCGGAGAACCGATGATCTTTGCGCCCGCGTGTTTTTCCATATACTCGGACATATCCAGGCGTACAAGCGCCGTTTCATCGTTGAACATGAACTGCGCAAGCGCACGGGCAAGCTCGGTTTTTCCCACACCGGTCGGTCCCAGGAAAATAAACGACCCAATCGGCCGGTTTTCCTCGCCGATGCCGGCGCGTGACCGGCGAAGGGCGTTGGAAACCGCTTGAATCGCCTCTTTTTGTCCCACCACGCGCGCGGACAGCTTTTCTTCCATCTGTGCGAGTTTCGCCAGCTCTGACTCAAGCATTTTAGCAACCGGAATATGTGTCCAGCGCGAAACAACCGTCGCGATATCTTCCTCCGTAATGACTTCCTTCAGTAAACCGCGTTCCTTTTGAAGTTTGGCAAGCGCTTGTTCCGTCTCACGCAGTCGCTTTTCCTGCGCCGGAATCTGCGCGTAACGGATTTCGGCCACTTTTTCCAAATCGCCGCGACGTTCTTCGATCTCCGCCTGCGCGCGCAGTCGCTCCACGGCCGTTTTAATTTCTTGAATCGTGGTAATTTTTTCCTTCTCGTTGCGCCATCGGCCTTCCAGCGCTCCGGCCCGCTCGCGTAAATCCGCCAACTGCCTTTCAATCTCTTTCAGTCGTGCTTTAGAGGTCCGGTCCTCCTCCTTTACCAATGCCTTCTGTTCAATCTCTAGGCGCATGATGTCGCGTTTGAGCATGTCCAATTCTTCGGGCATGGAATCAATCTGCATCCGAAGCGCGCTTGCCGCCTCATCCACCAAATCCACCGCCTTATCCGGGAGGTGTCGTTCCGTAATGTAGCGGGCGGAGAGTTGGGAAGCAGCCACGAGCGCCGGATCGGAAATGCGGACACCGTGGTGCACTTCGTACTTTTCCTTGATGCCGCGCAAAATGGCGATGGTATCGTCAATCGTCGGTTCTTCAACGATCACTGGCTGGAACCGTCGCTCCAGCGCAGGATCCTTTTCAATATAGCGCTGATACTCTTTAAGTGTTGTGGCACCGATCGCGCGCAGTTTCCCGCGTGCGAGCGCGGGCTTGAGCATATTGGACGCGTCCAATGATCCTCCCTCGGTCGTCCCGGTGCCGACCAACGTATGTAATTCATCAATAAACAAAATAATCCGGCCGTCGGAACCCTCAATTTCTTTCACGACCGCCTTCAGTCGATCTTCAAACTCGCCGCGATATTTCGTCCCCGCAACCATGGAGCCGATGTCAAGCATCACGACCGATTTTTCTTTCAACAGTTCCGGCACGTCGCCAGAGACAATGCGCTGGGCAAGTCCTTCCACAATAGCCGTCTTGCCGACGCCCGCCTCACCGATCAACACCGGATTGTTTTTCGTGCGGCGCGAAAGCACCTGCATGATGCGCCGAATTTCGCTATCGCGCCCGATGATCGGGTCCAGTTCGCCGCGACGCGCGGATTCGGTCAGGTCCATGCCGTATTTCTGAAGCGCTTGGTAGCGCGATTCCGGCTCGGGGGTATCCACACGCTGACTGCCGCGGATATCTTTGAGCGCGCGCATGACATGTTCTTCCGTGATTTCATATCCGGAGAGCAGACGCGCGATTGCCTTGTTGGTGAGCAGGCCAAGCAGGAGGTGCTCGGTGGAAATAAACTCGTCCGTAAATTCTTTGGACGCCTTCTGCGCCGCAGCCAGCACCGCGGCGGTCTGCTGGCTCATGTACAACTGCATCATCCCGCCACCTGCGGGAGCGCCGCCCATCTTTGGAAGCGTTTGCAGAATTTCGTCCACGTCCGCGTGTAGGCGGTCGCGCATGGGCGTGATCTTGTCAATGACCGGTGCGACAATACCGTCATCCTGCGAGATGAGGGACGCGAGCAGGTGGATCGGCTCAAGAGCCTGCTGGCCCAATTCAACGGCGATATGGTGCGCTCTTTGGAGCGCTTCTTGGGACTTGAGGGTAAAATTATTGGGAAGCATAAGCCATGTTCGTCTCCTGGCGAAGCGCCATGATTAGCACTCGCTATCATAGAGTGCTAATCCGATTTCGTCAAGCGAAAATATCCCCAAATCCGTGGTGGAGAGCTGCTGTAAAGTAAAAGTATGCTAGCATTGGAAACAGAAAACGGGCTTTAAAGCCATCTCATGAGCTACAGGGACTATGGTGACGCTATTTGGCGTGAGAATTGATGCGATTGGACAAGAGCGCTTGGAACAGACCCTGACACACTGGCTTGACCAAGTCAGCCGTCACACCATCTTTACGCCTAATCCGGAATTCCTGCTTACGGCACGGAAAGACCGTGCGTTTGCCGAACTTCTCAATCAGTCTTCGCTCTCCCTGCCTGATGGGATCGGTCTTCGGTTTGCCGCCTCGGCGCTAGGCCAGGAACGCATTGAGGAACGCGTGACTGGCGTGGACACGCTCTTGTTGTGCGCGCGTGTCTGTGCGCGGAAAAAGAAACGGCTTCTGTTGTTGGGAGGAGCAGATCTCGTAGCAGAACGCGCCGCTCTCGCGCTGAAAACACAGATGGCCGACCTTGAGGTGGTGGCGATGAATCCCGGCGAGCTCTCTGGCTCGTTTCAGACGGTTGCTGTCTCTAAAACGGTCTGGGACAACGTGCGCGGGCATCAACCGGATGTCATCGCCGTCGCGTTGGGGCAGGGGAAACAAGAACGGTTTTGTCTGGACGCGTTGGAACAGGTCCCGACGCTGCACATCGCAATGGCCATCGGCGGTGCGCTCGATATGGTGAGTGGCCGTCGCGCGCGCTGTCCACACTGGATGCGCCGTAGCGGCTTTGAGTGGGTCTGGCGTGTGCTGATTGAACCCAGCCGCATCCGACGCATCTGGCGCGCGGTCATCGTCTTCCCGCTTACGGTCGCATGGGATACACTAAGGTTTCGGAGGTTTTGGAAAGCGGTCAGGAGTGTTTTTCATGAAATCATTTCTGTATGGACAAGATAAAAACCCGTTTTCCGCCATCGCCCACGGGGTTCCTGCACATCGGATCCCTACGTACGGCGTTATACAACTACTACTTCGCCCGCAAGCACGGGGGCGCGTTCGTCTTGCGCATTGAGGACACGGACCGCTCGCGCTATGTGGAGGGGGCGGTGGAGTCGCTTCTGCGTACGCTCAAACGGATGGAGATTGATGTGGATGAGGGACCATTCGTTCAGTCGGAGCGTCTGGAGATCTACCGCGCACACGCACAACAACTGGTGCAAGCCGGCCACGCGTATAGATGTTTTTGTTCCAAAGAACGTTTGGAGGAGTTGCGCGCGGTCCAACAGACCGCCAAACAGCCGACAAAATACGATCGCGCGTGTTTGACATTAGCGACGGATGAGGTAGAGGCACGGATCGCGCGCGGAGATGCCTCGGTCGTGCGTATGCGCATACCGGAAGGCGAAACGTCTTTTGAAGACGAGGTGCGCGGACGGGTGACTATCCAGAATAAAGAACTGGACGACCAAGTGCTTCTCAAAGCCGACGGGTTTCCGACGTATCACCTCGCCGTCGTTGTGGACGATCATTTGATGGGAATAACGCACGTCATTCGCGGCGAAGAATGGATCTCCTCGGTCCCCAAGCATATCTTACTGTACCAATGGTTTGGTTTCCCGTTGCCGGTTTTTGCGCATCTGCCCCTGATTCTCAATCCCGACCGCTCCAAACTGTCCAAGCGCCAGGGTGATGTTTCTGTGGAGGACTATTTTGAAAAGGGCTTTCTGGAAGAAGCGCTTGGCAACTATGTCTCCTTGCTCGGATTCAATCCGGGAGGCGATCGTGAGATCTATTCCCGCGAGGAGCTGATTGCAGCGTTTGACCTCAAAAAACTCAATAAGAGTGGAGCCGTCTTTGATGTCAACAAGCTCCTGTGGATGAACGGACAGTACCTCAAAAACCTTCCGGCCGACGAGTTGGCCTTGCGTGTGCGGCCCTGGCTTGAACACGGGGCAGGGGACGTGCCAGAACAGCTTCTTCAAAAGGTCTGTGATGTAGAAAAAACGCGTATGTCCTTGTTGTCTGACATCCGCAACATCATCCCCATGTACCTTCATCAACCAGATATTTCCCCAGATTTGCTCGTCTGGAAAACAGCAGACAGGGAAGATGCCCTGTTACAGCTCAAGGGGGTGCGCGAACGAATGGATGCCTGTGATGACAAAACGTTTTCAACACCCGGACTGGTGGAAGAAACGCTGAAACGGTATATTGAAGAGAGGAATCTCGGGACCGGCAATGTGCTGTGGCCCCTGCGCGTTGCGCTTTCGGGCGCCAAACGCTCACCCGGACCACATGAACTTGCCTGGGTCTTGGGAAAGGAGGAAACGATTCGCCGCATTGATCATGCGACTTCGCTACTTGCTTAGCGCGATTCTCATAAGCGCATCCCTGTTTGCGGGAGGCGTCTTTGCGATGGCGCAAGAAGATGTGGGTGTTCTTAACCGCCAGATCGCGGAACGCAAAGGGAGCATTGAACAGATTAACAAGCGCATCGGCGAATACCAGAAAAAAATTGAGGCGGTCCAGCGCGAAAAAGCGAGCCTCCAAGTTGAGTTGGAACTGTTGGACAATCGGATTGCGAAAACCGAATTGGAAATCACAGAAACCAAAGAACAGATCGGGCTCATCAATACGGAACTCTCGCTCCTGCAAAAACAGCTCATGCAACTGCAGAGGAATCTGGAAGAGCATAAACGGTTGATGATGGGCGTGCTCCAAAAAATTCAAACAAAAGATCAAAACTTGGCCATTGAAGCGCTCTTTGGATCCAAATCGCTCTCCGAACTGTTTGATGAAGTCCAGTCGCTTGAGACCATCAACGCTGACCTGAAAGACGCGCTGGAGAAGACCAAACGAGCCAAGGCGGCTGTAGAGGAAAAACAAGAAATTCAGGAAGGAAAAAAGAAAACCATGGAAGAGTTGGAGGGTGCGCTCGCGGCGGAAAAGACGCGGCTGGAGGAAGAAATCGGCGCGCAGAGTCTGCTGGTGGCGCAGACACAGCGTTCAGAGGATGCGTTTCGGACACTGGTTCGCGAATTACGGGAAGAACAATCGTTCATCAACAACCAGATTTCTGCGCTCCAACAGCGCCTGGAAGACCGACTGATCGCCAATGATCAAGCCGGGGATGTCTCCGCGCTTTCCTGGCCGATTGACCCGTCTGCGCGTGGGATTTCTTCCGGTTTTCATGATCCAACCTACCCATTTCGGCGCCTATTTGAGCACTCCGGCGTGGACTTGCCGGCTCCGACCGGTACACCGATTCGTGCCGCCGCTTCCGGATATGTAGCCTGGGCGAGGAAGGGAAGACAGTACGGCAATTATGTGATGGTGATCCACGCCAACGGACTCGCGACGCTGTATGCGCACATGTCGCGTGTGGATGTGACAGCGGATCAGTTCGTACAACGCGGAAGCGTGATTGGAGCGGTGGGGAACACCGGGCTTTCTACCGGTCCGCATGTGCACTTTGAAGTGCGTAAAAACGGCATTCCAGTCAATCCAATAAACTACCTGACATCTCGATAGCGTCCTGTATGACTCTTGAACTGGCGTTCTTCGTTCTCGGATGGATCTTCGTTGGTATTCCCACCGTCATTTTTTTGGGCGTCAGCTTTTCTATGATCAAGGGAGCTGCCACAGACGATGAAACCGTTAAGGCGCTTGTACTCCTCAGCCTGACCTCCTTTTTCATGGGTGCGATCATTCTCCTTGTCCTCTACCTCACAAACTTATTTGAACGATTTTGAGGCGTCGCACAATAAATGTTATACGACACATAAGAAATGGCGAAAGCCATTTCTTATGTGTCGTATAACATGGCGCACATTGTAAGACGCTGATACAAACCTCTGCTAGCGTCACACAATGTGCTTGGAACTCATCATAACTGCGCTAGCCGTTTCTCATGTGTCGTATAACATAGCGCACATTGTAAGACACTGATACAAGCCTCTGCTAGCGTCCTACAATGTGCTTGGAATTCACTTTAGCGCATAACGTACAATGAACTCACAGCGACGGCTAGCGCCGCTGTAAGACATCCATCTAAGCATCTGCTAGCGTCGTACACCGTGCGTGGTTCTTTCCCGGATGTCTCTGTGTTCTCTTCTCTCCTCTCTTCAACCCTCTCCCCCATTTACATTTTACGACGCCACAGTTTTTCTCCTTTCTTTTTTCACTGTAAGCACTTACGTGTCTCTGCTCTATTTGAAATAGACATGATCGCCAAATCGCAAATCAATGTACTCCAGCTTGCTTCGATCTGGGGATTTTTCACGCAGGACTGTCTCCAGACGCGCGGCTTGAAGATCAACATCTGTTGAGGCATCAAATAGAATGCGATAGCCGTCGGAGGTGACCACACCGATCCACTTGCCTGCCAGGCGATCAAATTCCGTCTGAACAAACGTAATGCTTTGGGCCCCAAGGTGTTCATGGAAACGGAACACAGCCTCCGTTTCTTCACGCGTCAGGACAATGTCCCCTACCGCGACGGAAACAGCATTTCGGTCCACGAACAGTGGCAGAATCGCTGAGAGATGTTCCAACTCGTCTGCGGCATCTAACAGTCGGATCACCACGCCCTCCAGATCTACGACGGCCGTCTGGGAGCCCGTCTTCCAAATAAGCTGAGATGTGCGCTCCACGAGTCGCATCTCAACCAGTCTTCCCTGTTGAACGATTTGCAAATCGCGAAAGGCAAACGTGCTGTTGAGTTTCGTAGCAAAGGCGCCAGGATCAAACAAAAACCGGTTTTTGCGCAGATCTCGATGAATGGCCTGAACGAGCTGGACGCGATCCAAATGTTTCACCCCGACGATATGCACGCGTGTGATGTTGAAAAAGGGATGCAGGAAGAAAAACGCAGAGATGGCCGAAATGACACCACAGATGGCAAGGGCTATCCAGAGCGATCGCGAAAATGCCGTGGATGTATCGGCTCGAAAATACGGGTTGCGATACGTCCGCTCCTCGTATTTTTTTTGCTGGCTGCGTTGAAAAAAGTCCCGCTTGCGCATAGGCAACGGCTACCCCACAATCACCCGTGGTAAGAGTGGGTTGATCCGCGCAATGATCTCATAGGGAATCGTCTGACATTTGCGCGCGAGCTCCGCGGCCGTCACTTCGTGACGACCGTCCACGCCGATGAGCGTCGCCACCTGTTCCTTTTCCACCTTCGGAACCGCCGAGATATCGGCCATGATCATGTTCATACAGACCCGTCCCATAACCTTGCACCGGTGCCCACCTACCAACACTTCCCCCACGGACGACAATCGCCGGTCATACCCGTCCCAGTACCCCACAGGCAAGACGGCGATGCGGCTGCGCTGTTTGAGCCGCTCGGTGAGCCCGTAGCTGATCGGCGTGCCAGTCGGAAGCGATTTGATCTGCGCGATTCGCGTTTTCCACCGCAAGACCGGCCGTAAATCGCACGAGATATTCTGCTTGCGGATCAGTTCCTCAATCATCGGCGTTGGCCAAAGGCCATAGAGGGAAATCCCCGCGCGCACCAGAGTTCCATGCGTATCGGGAAACAGCAGAATGGCCGCTGAACAGGCGCAGTGGATAAACTCCGGCGAAAATCCATGCCGTGTGGCCGCCGCGACGGCCTCTGTAAACCGTGAAAACTGCAGGGAGGCGTATTCCGGATTGGCTGTGTCCTCAATGTTTGCAAAATGCGTAGACAAACCCGACAGAACAAGGTGCTTGCTTCGGCCGATTTCCAACAGCAAATCGTCTAAATCGTCCATCAACACCCCCTGCCGCGACGTGCCGGTTTCCACTTTCACATGGATACGCGCGGCCGACGCGGTGGATGCCGCGATGGTCTCGGCGTGCAAGACCCCTTCCCTGTCGTAAACGGTCAGTTCAATATTTTCGCGAATGGCCTCGGCAAACCGGTGAAACATGACATAGCCGATCACCACAATGAGCGCGCTTGGAAACAACGCTCGAAGCTCGAGCGCATCGTCAAGTTCGTCCACCGCAAACGCGCTGACCCCTGCTCTGCTGGCAATCTGCGCCACCTCCTTCATCCCATGGCCGTACGCGTTTGCTTTCACGACGGCACAAAAACGCGCCCCCTCTGAAAGGGCACGCAACGTTTTAATGTTTGAGATGAGCGCCTGCTCGTCGAGTTCCACCCAAGTCCGATGCATAGTCAGTTGCCACAGGAACAATGCGCGCAACGCCCGGTTTCCACCTCCTCCACGGACCGGATCGGAATGTGCCGATGCGTCTGCATCCATGCGCGCAGAGCTGACTCCAGTTCCTGCTGATCGTGTCCCAAAACAATCACGTCCGGGTTGACATCATCCAGAATCCCAAATGTGCTCAAGCCCTCATCGCACAATCGCACGTCGTCCACGAACCCAAGCGCGGCAACGGCGTCCAATCGTTCTGTTTCTCTCAAACGCGGCTCGTGCCCTTTGAGCGCGCGCACCTGCGCATCGCGCGCCACGGCGACAAACAACGCATCACCGAAGGAACGCGCCATGCGCAAAAAAAACACATGTCCTTCATGCAAACCGTCAAATGTCCCAAACGCCAGCGCGCGTGTCGCCATAGCAAAACCAAACGTTATTCTGTGAACTCATTCGACGTTTTGGGTCGCAAGGTCGGGAACAAAATCACTTCCTTCAGGTTCGGGGCGTCCGTCAAAAACGCAACGAATCGGTCAATGCCAAGCCCCATCCCGCTCGCGGGAGGCATTCCGCGTTCCAGCGCTTCCAAAAACTCCTCGTCCAGATGCTGGGCCACATCACTTCCGCGTTTACGCAGGGCCTCCTGCGCCTCAAAACGCCCACGTTGGTCCAAGGGGTCATTAATTTCATGGTAATAGGCATTGACGATTTCCATGCCGTGTACGACGAGCTGAACGGACGCGCTTTTTGTCGGATCTTCCGGACTGGCTTTGGTGAGCGGTTTGAGTTCAATCGGATAATCAAAAATCCAGGTTGGTTCTATGATTTTTTCCCGCGCCGTTTTTTTGTACAGTTCATCCAGGCATTCACCCAGCCCGACGCAATCGGAAAAATCCACCGCCAGTTTCCGTTCTTTTGCCGCGGATTCCACGGCGCGCTCATCTTTCAGCGTATCCATGTCAATTCCGGTTGCTGACAAAATCGCCTCACGGAATGTCTTGCGCGGCCACGATCCGGAAAAATCAATCTGCCCTTCCCCGAACGGCACACGCAAAGATCCAATCGTCTCCTGCGTGATCGTCCGAATCATTTCTTCCATAAAATCCACAAACGCATCGCGTCCGTGCGCAAACGCCCAATACAACTCAAGCATTGTAAACTCCGGATTGTGCGCGTAATCAATCCCCTCGTTGCGAAAGACGCGGCCGATTTCGTAAATCTTTTCAAACCCGCCGACCAACAGCCGCTTGAGATACAGTTCCGGCGCGATGCGCAAATACAAATCCGCATCAAGCGCGTGGTGGTGCGTGATGAACGGACGCGCATTGGCCCCACCAGGAATGGGCTGGAGGATCGGCGTCTCCACCTCCAGAAATCCGCGGCCGTCTAAAAAGCGACGCAAGGACGAAAGAAGCCGCGAGCGTTTCAAAAATCGTTCTTTGACCTCAGGATTTGAAAGCAGATCCAGCTCGCGCTGGCGGTAACGCGCTTCCACATCCGTCAGTCCGTGCCACTTCTCGGGCAGGGGCAAAAGCGCCTTGGAGAGGAGCCGGTAAGAAGAAACTAGCAGGGTTTGTTCGCCTTTTTTGGTGACAAACACCGTTCCGTTGATCTCAAGAAAATCTCCCAGATCAATCGTGTCCTGGAAAAACGCGTAGGCCTTCTCGCCCAGAGTATCTTTCTTTAGCGCCATCTGCATCGTGGCGCTCTCGTCTTGTAATTGTAAAAATGTGAGGCCCCCGTGTGTACGCGCCAGACGGACGCGCCCGACCACGGTCACGGACGATCCGGTTGTTTCCAGATCGGAAAACGACGCCAGCACGTGTTCAAGCGTGTGCGTGCGTTCAACCGTGTAAGGATAGGGATCCACTCCGTGCGCACGAAGCGCTTCCAGGCGCGCGCGGCGCGCCGATCGTTCATCCTGCATAGTTAGATGATTTCCAAAATGGTATACGCGACTTCCCCTGCGGGCGTTTTTACAAGAATATCTTCCCCAGCGCCATGGCCGATGAGCGCGCGCCCGAGCGGCGATTCGTTGCTGATTTTGCACGCGACCGGATCGGCATCGTGCGAACCGACCATCTGGTACGTTTTTTCCCGGCCGTTGATACGCGCGCGAAATGTACAGCCCAGTTGGATCACGTCGCCGCCGGAGGTTTCTTCCACGACGACCGCATTATGCACCATTTCCTCCAGTTGCGCGATCCGCGCTTCGTTGAGCGCCTGCTGTTCTTTGGCGTCCTGGTATTCAAAATTCTCGGAGAGGTCTCCGTGTTCCTTTGCGACGCTGATCGCCTCCGCGATATTCCGACGCGTGTCGTGCACGCGCTGGTCCAATTCCTGTTTCAATTTTTCCAACCCTTCTTTGGAGATATACATAAACCCGTTTTCAATGGATTGCGTTATCTTTCCGGTTCTTGGCACGCTTGTCAATGCGCGGAATCGTTGCGAGAGCCGTCGCGAGCGGCACGGTCAGGATCAGAGCAATGGTACCGGTCAGTATGCGGACGATCTCCTCGGCGACCGCCTGATTGTTGAGGAAGCTGGAGACATCCGACGAGTGGGAGAAGTAGAGGAGGAACATCGGGAGCGCGGCGCTGGCGTACACGAGCACGAGTGTATTGACGGTGGACGCGATGTGGTGCTGGCCGACGCGCATCGCGCTGGCGAACAGGTCGCGGCGGGTGAGCTGTGGGTTGGCCACAGAGAGTTCTTCCACAATTTCAGATTGAGCGACCGCGACATCATCCAGCACACCGACCGTACCGAGGATGGCCGCGGCGATGAAGATACCAACGGAATCGGTGATCGCATCCAGTTTCCAAATGAGCACGTTGGCCTCCTCGGCCCCAAGGCCCGAGAGCGAGGAGGCGCGACTGAAGACGCTCGTGAGGAGCCAGGTGAGGGCCAGACCGCCCGTGGTGCCAAGGAAGGCGAAGAAGGTGCGCCGGTGGAAGCCGTGAGAGATGTGGATGTTGACGAAAAGAATGAGGATGGAAGCCAGGACGGTGAAGAGAATGGGATCGCGGCCAGCGATGAGACTTGGGAACAGGAAGGCAAACAGGATGGCGACCGTGACAGCCAGGCCGATGAGCGAGAAGACGCCTCGGAAGAAGCCGACGACAATCACGGAAAGCGCGAACAGGAGGAACAGGATCAGAAGCGGCTGGGTGCGAATTTTATCGTCAAAGAACACCTGTTGGGTCCCGTCGGGCATCTCCACGATACGCAGGAGGACCCGATCGTCGGGAGCGAGCGTGAAAGAGAGACCTTGAGGATAGGATAATGCGGTATCCACGCGGAAAATCTCGCCTTGTTCCGTCTGGGCCTCAAATACCGTCTCGCCTTCCATCTCCACAATCACCGCTCTTACCTCTCTGGGCTCCTGAACTTCTCCCTGCTCCTGCGCCTTGATCCCAAACGGCATCAAACCCAAAATGGCAAACAGTAAAAAAAGATGCGCCTTCTGCATACGAACTGATCATACCATACTTCTTGAGGAAACGGGTGATAACCCTCAGGAGATTACCGGAGCGCCCCCCGGTTCGTCATCAGCCACCAGTACAGCATCTCCCGCGCCAAGGGGACGGCCGCATCGGTTGATTCCCCGCCGTTTTCTACTAACACAGCCAGGGCGATCCTGGGATTCTCATAGGGTGCGAACCCTGCAAACCATGAATGGAAACGGTCATGACCCGGCGCTTGGGCTGTGCCCGTTTTTCCGGCCGATGAAAATGGCAATCCAGACAGGGATCGCGCTGACCCGGACAGGACGGTCTCGCGCATCGCGCGTTTGACGATGCGCATCGCCGTTGAGTCCAATCCCGAAATCGGTTCACCTGCTTGCACTGTTTCCTCCAACACGCGCGGTTTCATGCGCACGCCGTCATTGGCGATCGTGCCGGTCGCTACAGCCATCTGCAAGGGCGTCGTTAAAAAATCCCCCTGCCCGATTGCCAGATGGTAGGTATCCCCGACATACCAGCGCTCGCCTTTCACCTCCTCTTTCCAGGCTTTGGACGGTAAAAATCCATCCGCTTCGCCGGGCAAGTCCAAGCCAGTTGGCGATCCAAACCCAAACAGCGCGGCATAATCCGTTATGCGTTTAACCCCCAATCCGTTAAACTGATTGAACCCGCCGCCGACAATGTAAAAATAGGTGTTCACGGATTGCGCGATGGCTTTCGTAACGTCTGTGACACCATGCCCGCCGGGTTTCCAATCCGGAAAAAACCAACCACCCACGTTTAAACCGCCTGAAGAAACGAATGAAGTGTGTTCGTTGACCAACCCGTCGGCGAGCGCCGCATACGCCATAAACGGCTTAAAGGTTGAGCCGGAAGGAAACTCGCCGGAAATCGCCCGCGCGAACAACGGTTGATCTGGATCGTTCATGAGCGCTGCAAACGATTCCTGATCAATACCGCGGGCAAATCCGTTTGCATCGTACCCAGGTAGGCTGACCAGCGCATACACTTCACCGGTTTGCGGATCCAACGCGACCACGGACGCGCGCGACGCGCCGCCGGCGCGAAACAGATTTTGCAGACGTTCTTCAATGAACGCTTGGAAGGCCGCATCAATCGTCAGGCGAACCGACGAGCCG
>Ga0194121_10001085_pt1 | contig 47451 bp, 59 predicted proteins | sample TA2MahCa50mmetaG_FD_148609 | JGI IMG/M metagenome (GOLD analysis project Ga0194121, IMG submission 148609) | Freshwater microbial communities from Lake Tanganyika, Tanzania - TA2015020 Mahale Deep Cast 50m | ecosystem: Environmental > Aquatic > Freshwater > Lake | place: Tanzania: Lake...
AAAAACCGCTCCCTATCACAATAGATTCACTTACCTGAGAATTATATATTATAAAAGGAGTTATCTCATTTATTATAATCCCTGAATCTGGTTGTAGTAAGACTCTTTTATCAATAAATAAAAAAGTAAGAATTGCGACAAAAAATAAAAATTGAAAGAATTAATATCAAACTCTTCATATAGATATAAGAATTTTAGTCTATAAATAGCTTATTTTAAGCAATTTCAATCAAATCTGTTGTTGATATAGTCAATTAATGAGTTCCCATTAAGTTTTATTGTAGATGGCCCGTTCCTAATATAAAACTCCTCTACACCATTATCTTTCAAGAAGACTCTTTTATTGCTAGAAATACATTCTATTTTCAAAATCTTTTTACTCTCTATTTCAAACAATTCATAATTAACAAAATGCATAAAATGAGGTCCAATAGCGTTCTTTATCATATTATTCAAATGCAGTTTCAATTTATCATCACTTACAAAAGCATCTTTATCTAAACCTAAAATATCTCCATTATCATTTACTCCGACAATCAAAGTTCCCCCATCAGTGTTCAAATATGCAACAATAGTCTTTAGTATAGAGTTTTCAATATTCTTATCAGTAGAATTAGTATGTAAATTAGTTCTCAAAGAAGATTTGAATTCCAATTTTACACCTTCCCCAGAAGAGATTAGAGATTTTATCTTTTCATCATCATATTTTTTCTCGGAGTTAAGCAACTTAGGATTTTTCCTCATTAAGCCAACTATTAACCCACTCATGGGATTTATCAGCCCTTTTTTCTTGTAAATATATCCTAAAGAAGAAACAAACAAAGCAGATGCACCGGTTATTATCAAATCAATTGCAACAACTCCCGTTCCAATCTGTTGCAAACCAAATCCAAATATATTATCTAAAGAAAATTCTAGAACTTCCCAGATAGCTCCAAGGGTGAAAGATAGAGCAAAAGCCAAAGTTACAACCATAAACGGGCTTGAGTTAAGATGCTCGTGTTCTTCAAGAACTAAGACCACTGTCAAACCAATGAAACTAAGTGCAATTGTAGCTATTGTTTTTAGTAGAATATCCCACCACCACAAATTAGCAAAAGCACCTCTTACCTCTCCTAAGAATAATGCTCCATAAATTACTAAGATTATAGTTATCTGTACTTCGCTTCCAGTCTTTATTCCAAATTTGTTCAAGAGTCTTGGAGTGAATGTAGAGACAAAAGCGAATATGCAGAAAGCCATTGCCAAATCTCTTCCTCTAAAGAAGGCACTTATAAATCCCAATATTAAAACCAACCTAACGGCATTAGTTACAATCAGCCCAACAGACATTCTAGAAAATATTCTTTTAAGCATAAAAATAAGAATCTCTCAATTATAAAAGAATTTTGATACTAAACAATCTCTTTTTAAACTATAAAATAGTCTAATAAATATGAGAGTAAAGTTTGCATTTTCATCAAGAAAGACTAGAAAGATAGATAGTCATAATAAGCATAGGCAGGAGTATCCTTCTTTAGCAAGAGAAGTAATCTCATCTTCTGATATAATCCTTGAAGTATTAGATGCGAGATTCATAAAAGAAACAAGAAACTTCAAGATGGAAGAATACGCAAGAGAGCATGGAAAATTATTAATTTACATTTTGAACAAAGCCGACCTAGTTGACCATAAAAAAATACAGGAATCAAACGAGTTGGAAGATATTCAGCCATATATTTTTGTTTCATGTAAAAGAAATCAAGGAAGAAGAGAACTAAGAACATTGATAAAAATTCAGGCAAACAGATTTAAACGTGCAAGAAAGAAAGAAGCAGAAGAACAAGCAAAAGAAAAGAAAGATGAAGAAGAAAACGAGTTAAAACATTTACAATTACATAAGCACGGAGTAGGATATAAAAAATTCTTCAAAACTGGTGACGAAGTGCATGTTGGAGTAATAGGTTATCCAAATGTAGGTAAGAGTTCAATAATTAATATGTTAACAGGAAAAGGAGCAGCAAGAACATCTCCAAAGGCAGGTTTTACAAGAGGAATTCAAAAAGTAAGACTAGCAGAAAAATTAATGCTTCTAGATACACCAGGAGTTATGTCGGATGAAGATGCAGCAGCTTCACAACTAGCACATTTAAAAAAACATGCAATGATAGGAGTAAGAACCTATGACTCTACAAAGAATCCTGAATTTGTTGTAGCTCAAATTATGCATGACAATCCCAATCTATTTGAAAGCCATTATAATATACAGGCAAACGGAGACTCTGAAATATTATTGGAAGAGTTAGGTAAAAAAAGAAGCCTTCTGCTAAAAGGCGGAATAGTTGATATGGATAGAGTAGCGCGCCTTGTTCTCAAAGACTGGCAATCAGGAAAGATAAGAAAATAATTTTACTTTTCCGTGTGGAAATCAATATAACCCCTTACATCACAAAGTAAATTAGCAATATTTTCTTGAGAAGTTATGTCATAAGGAACATTCTTTTCAAAAAGTAAAATCTCCTTTTCCAGATGACTAATTAAATCTTTTTTAGAAGTTGTTACATCACTATTATCTACAACTCCTGCAGGTAAGCTTCCTCCAATCCACTCAACTTCCTCTCTCGTTAAATTGTAAGCATATTGAAGTCCAAAAATCTTTGAAAACAACCATCAAAAAGTTAGCCAATGGAGAAATAAGTGGAAAACCTCTTACAGAACAACTTAGCGGTTTTTATAGTGTAAGAGATGGAAATTACAGAATTATTTACAGAAGTTTTGATGATAAAATTATTCTCTTCGATATGGGCCATAGAAGTAAGGTTTACAGGGATTTTAATAAAAACCAATGATGCGCGGGCTAAAAGTTTAACTCACCATCATATTTAAATCCATTAACTCTTTAATATCTAAAAGATGGCTAATCCAGATTTAATCAAGTTTATTCTTGAAGCAAGAAAAAGAGGATTTACAGATATAAAAATTACAGAATCTCCCTTAAGTAATGGATGGTCAATGCATGAAATACACTCCGGCTATGAAGCGTTAAGACAACATCATTTCAAGAAAGGAATAACAATCTGGCTCGACAAAGAAATAATAGATTTGTTAGAAAAAAGAGCAAAAAGAAATTTGATGACGCTTCCAGAGCAGATAGAGGAGATAGTAAGAAGAAGTATTGCTAGCCAAAGGCCAACCCAACAAAAAGAAAAGTTAGATGATATGCTTGTCGGCTTATTTTCAAGAAAATACAGAAAGAACTAAATCCACCATAAATTAATCTCTCTTATTTATAAAAACTATTTCTTTTTATGATGGTATACGTGAACTATCTTTCTTTTTCCTGGAATTATTATTCCTACAATAAGTAAAAATAAACTAAGCAAAATTAAAGGAATTCCCAAGATTGCTCCTACTATGGTCGTGGTCAAAATATAACCTATTAAGAAACAGACTAGAGCACCAATTATCCAAGATGTTCTCATAATAAACTCCAAGTCAATCCGTAATTAGCGCTTGATATTCCAAAGGTTATTGTTCCATTTGCCCACAATATCAGAGCTATTCCCAACGCTATCATTATCAATCCAATGAATAATCTCATCCATTTCTTCTGTTTGTCTTTCCATGCTTTAACAGATTCAGCAGAAACTCCAAATGCTACAATACAAAGTATTATTATCAAAGGCAATACAAATATGAAATTGTAAAGCACAAGTAACCCGAATACTTCCATGCTAAATCCAACTTTTGTGAGTAGCGTTGTAATAGCTAAATAAGGTCCTCCTGTACAAGGTAATTCAACAGCGGCTACGAATATTCCCAATAATATTGCTCCTGGAACGGATACCTTCCTCACCATTTTCTTTATCTGTTCAGCTCTTCTAGCAGGAATAGCTAAAGTAATTCCTTTACCATACCAGAAAAAGTCTTTTGCTTCAATTATTCCTAATATAATTACTAAAACTCCAACAACCCAGCTCAAAGGCTCTGAAATATTAAACTTCTGTATGAATACAAGTAGACCAAACCCCGCAATTAAATATGTAAGAAATACAGCAGAAATGTAAATCAATCCAACCTTAACCATCTTAGCCTTATTTTTGCTTAATGCAAGGAGGGTAGAAATAAGTAAAACTAAAACTCCAATGGCGCAAGGATTGATTGAATCAATTGCAGCAGTTAATATAACTATAGGTAAAGCAGGTAAATTAACAGCCATTTCAGTAACCATGTGTTTAATTTCTTCCTCCATTAGAGAAATTTAACAATTGAAAATTAAAGATTTTCATATTTTACTTAGCAACTGGAGCAATACATCCAGAAGCAACAGCAAGCTCTTCAAACGTTGGTTCTCCAATCAAGCGAGTATTAGGATTGTTATTAAATTCAAATGTAGCATATGTTTCTATTCCTTTTTCAATGCAAAGTAAGGATTGTTCATTCTCTTTGCGAGGGTCACACTCAACATATTCAATGTATCTAAATCCTTCTCCAAAATTCTTCTTTACCTTAGCACAATGAGCACACCAGAATGCTCCATACATCACTCCGCCTTTTTCAGTAATACATTGCGCAAAAGTATCAATATCTTCTTGTGCATAAGAAACTCCAGACGAACCAATAATAAATAATATAACAATTATAGCAACAACCAATAAAACTCCAATTATCATCATCCCTTTTCCTTTTTTTTGACTTACTTTTTTAACCATTTTTAATTTTAAAAGACAATATCAAAGATATTATTATTGTTAAGTCCAGAGCTAGGCAAAATATGCAATATGTTTTGAGTATGTAATGCTGTATTAGAAAGAGGTAAAATCCATACACTATTGAAAACACCATTATTCCTTTTATCCATTTTGCATTTGCCTCTCTTTTAACAAATAGAAACTTGCTCTTTTTATAGTTTAAGTTTAACATCAGAACGAAAAATAAAGTAAGCAATCCAAGAAAAGCATTAGTTGTTATAAAATCAAAGAAAACATTTATCCCTGAAATATCAATCAAAGGCAAAGGCAAATTAAAATCAATAGTCAATAAGTATGAAATTCCATCCAAATTTGCATAGGGGCTTTTATTGACAATTCCACAATCCAAATTATTTCCAAAGCTACAGAACTTTGAAGCAGTAGCTGAAAAGTGCTCATAAATTAGAAAAGCAGAAATCAGAATTCCAATTATCAGAAATACACTCAATAATTTTCTTTGCTTATACATTATGTTTTTTCTCCCTATCGCGAACGTGGCTTCCTACAATCATTCCGGCACCAATAAGGATAAGGTTCTTGATTATATACTGGCCTTCAAGAGTCATAACAAAGGGGAACTTTATATAAATTACCTTTGGAAGTAAAATCAAAGGCAAGAAAGTTCCTATCATCTGAAATGCCATTAAAAACAAACCAACTCTAACAAAAGGTCTATACAATATACAAATTCCTATAGCAACTTCCCACCATCCCAACAAAGGAACAAACCATGAAGAATCAACAAAATAAACAGTTTTAGCTACAAGGTCATTAGCACCACCTAATCCAAAAGGTTTCAAAATTCCAAACCAAATAAATACAAGAGCAAGGGAATACTTCAAAAAATAATATCCCCAATGTTTTAACCAAGCGGTTATCTCTTTATCAATATGATATAGTTTTTTATTCATCTTACCTCAAGACATTATACAAGTAATTGTTTAAAAATCTAATTAATGTAAAAATTTATTAAATAAGATTATCAAAAAAGATAGTGAATAATCTAATAATCACTGAAAATATTAAATTCAAAGATTATAGCGTTAAAGTAATGTTTTCGATGATGCAGACTATTCAAAGTTAAATAATATTACTCAAGTCTATGGATTTATTTTTAATGAAAATAATGATTTACTTATAGTAAAATGCGGAGAGGACAAAGAGTGGTGTTTGCCCGGAGGTGGACCAGAATCAGAAGATAATGATTGGAAAGAGACATTAATTAGAGAAGTTAATGAAGAAGCCAGCGTAGAAATTAAAGATGTTACTCCTTCTGGATATATAGAGACAATATCTCTCAATAACCTTTCTCATCCAAGAATTGGAGTAGGAATAAGAGCAGTTGCAAGACTCAAGAAAATAAATAGTCAAAAAATTGATCCCACAACAGGTACAATCTCTAAAAGAAAATTCATTAAAACAAGTGAATTTTTAGATTATTGTAGATGGTCTAAAAACGGCGAAGCCCAGTTTAAAATAGCACTAAAAACTCTAAGAACTTTAAAATAAAACGCCCAGACCCGGATTTGAACCGGGGAATCCTTTTGGGAAACGGGATTAGCAATCCCGCGCCGTAACCGCTGGGCCATCTGGGCTTTTATAAAAATATGTAATAATAATGACTTTTAAGGTTATCCTTTTCCGAAATGCATACCCTTAAATACCCAAAATTATCAAAGTATTTAGGCGAGAGCCAGAACAAGTGAACGGAGGATATAGCGAAATGGAAAGACAATTCGGCGGAGAAAGAAGATCATTCGGAGGACCACGCAGATTTGGCGGTGGACAAAGAAGATTCAATTCTGGACCAAGAGAAATGCACAAAGCAGTTTGCTCAGAATGCAAACAAGAATGCGAAGTGCCTTTCAAACCAACTGAAGGAAGACCAGTTCTTTGCTTAAACTGCTTCAAAAAGAAGCGTGAAAGCGAAGGCGGCGGATTCCACAGAAATAACAGAGATTCAGATCATTAAGATTTAAATCAAAGTCAAAAATTATTTTTATTTTTATACAATTTATGGGCAAGGAAAGCCCCCACAAGTGCTCCAAACATGTTGAATATCAAATCAAGCCCTGTGTTATATAAATCTCCAACTCCAGTTTTATTAAGAGAAACAAATGCGATAAACTCAATTATCTCATTCAAAGCACCAAGGCCCATGCTTCCGAGCCATGAAATAAAGATTATCAGTTTTGGATTTTTTAATCCACTTGCATTTATTGATTTCAAAAGTTGATATATTAAGAAAGAACATACAAAGAATCCATAGAAATGGACAACTTGGTCCATCTTCAAAATGTAAAACTGTCCTTCCCCTTCAAATATTTTAATCAGCTTCAGAGAATAAAGAGTTGTTCCATCAATTCTGAATCCTCCTGCGACCATATGTAGAATCCCCCAAATAGAGAGCATCCACAAAATTCCATTACTCAATCTGGACTGTTTTAAATTAAGTCCAATTATTGTTCCAATAATTACTATTACAAAAATATACCATACAAATTCATAATTATTTATTGAAACATAATAAATAAAAAATCCAAGCAAGTAAATTGCGTTAAAAATCAATATCCATAAATGTGACTTTTTCATGTCAAAATTCCTTTATAATATTTAGAATTTTGATCAGGAAAAAAACAAGATATTAAAATTGTTTTTTTCATTTTTTTCCAGACACTTTTTCAGCCCTTTCAATCATTTCTTTCTTTAATCCAATAAAAACTCCTCCATCCTTGGAGCCAATGTATGTATTTTCTCCCGGCTTTATTATCTCATTTAACTCATCTAATTCAATATCAATGTGAGTCACAGTAGCTCTAGATTTTCCTTTAAGATGAACATAAACATCAGCTTTGCCCAAATGTATCTTTCCTTCACTAGGTCCACTCATAAATTATTAAGAAAGCCAAACTTTTAAAAGCCTTCCACAGCCAATAATATTATAGCGGGGTGGAGCAGCCTGGAGTGCTCACCGGGCCCATAACCCGGAGGTCGCGTGGTTCAAATCCCGCCCCCGCTATTATTTGTTAATTTTTAGAGAGGGATTTTTCAAATACTTTATATTCTCAAGAATTATAGAAATTTATGAGTTTCATAAAAAAGGCAGGTGTTTTTGTCCTTGCAGCAATTTCTATATCTCTAATTTTAGTTTTATCCTTCAGTTTCACATTAAACTCTTTTCTTTATTCTCAAATTTATTTCCAAGCTTTAGAAGAATCAGGAGTTTACGAATCTCTTCAAAATGGAATTGGCTCGGAAGAATTATTCTTTATTTATATGCCAAATGGACCAAAGGCATTATTTGAAGACCTATTTTCTAAACTAATGTCTTATCTTAGGTTAGAAACAGATATTCTTGAATTAAAAGTTCAAATAAACGAAGAAAAACTAAGGAATTTCTTTTTAGATTATATAGGTACACTTCAACAATGTAGTGGTAATCAAGATCCATTTGGAGAAGAACCTTGCCTGCCAGAAGGAATTGATGTAGAAACATATCTTGACCTATACATAGAAAGTAAAAATCTAAATTTCTTTGATGAAACAGAAGTAGACTTAGTAAATATATATGGTATAGAAGAAGGTTCAGAAGGAAGACTAGCAATTGATAGTTTGAGAGAAAAAATAAGTTATTTCAAAACAGCCCACATAATTTCATTCATTATCTTGATATTTATATTATCTTTAATTTTCTTGTTACAAAAAAATACAAGAAAGTTCCTAAGAACTATAGGAGTAATTACTATAGTTCCTGCATTTGCACTATACATCGCAATTTACTATCTAAGCATTTTAAGGTCAGAGAATATTTTACCATTAAATGACCTGCTTACTCTGTCAATTTACAACGCGGTAAAAGAAGTTCTTTCAAACAAACTAATGGTTTGCATGATTATTTTGCTAGTTGTAGGAATAAGTTCAATGGTTCTTTCATTTGTAGTAAAACAAAAACAAATCCCCAAGAAAGTTGTGACTTCAAAATAGAAACTTTTATATATCTTAAAATTTTCAAATAATTATGTGTATGGCATGTCCTTCAGAGAGAGTATCGCAATATGCTCGTACTAGTGAAAACAGTCCTGAAATGATGATAGTCCCAAGAAAATATATGAATCAGCAAGGATACAGACAAACAGCTTAATTTACAAGAATTTCAATAATCTTTAAATAAGAAATTAATCTCCTTAATTTATGGTTTTAACAACAGCCCATTCAACTAAAATTTGTCTGGACACAAACTATCCATCATTAGAAGAAGCATTAGAACAAAGAATAAAAGATAATGACGGCCCAGATTTATGGGAAAAAGATATAAGAACTGGGGATTTCGTTCTTTATGCCCCTCAATCAAAACCACTTCTAATCCAAGGGTCTGCTATAAGAGGAAAGGATATACAAGTACATGAGTTAAACTCAGATGAATTATATGTTGATAAAAAATTTGTAAGAAGATTCAGAGAAAGTTTTCTACCATTTCCTGTCATTCCACTATGGGTAGACTCAGATAACGCCAGAGATTTTAAATATAATATTGTTGGAAAAAAACAATTATCTCGTTATATAGAAGTCACAAATGAAAATTATGGGATTGACAGAATACAAATATTTGCTTTAGGTTTACATAATCTGGTAAATACAAAAAAAGCACCATTCCTAAGACAAATCAAATTATTGGGTGTTCAAGAAGGCAATTTCAACAAGGCAGGAATATGTGCAAGTGCACCCCCAAGATTTTTAGATATGCATAACCCTAAAACTCTTTAAATAAACTAATTCATTATCAGAACATGTACTTATTAGGAATAGATGATGCAGGTCGCGGACCTATTTTAGGTCCAATGTATCTCGCGGGTGTTATGATAAAAGAAGCTGAAAACACTAAGTTAAAACAGATAGGCGCCAAAGATTCCAAACTTCTAATTCATAGTCAAAGAATAAAAATAGCAAAGGAAATAGAAAAAATATCTAAATTTCATATAGTAGAGAGTTCTCCAGAAGAAATTGACAAAGCGGTAGAAACAATAAATCTGAACACTTTAGAAGCAAAAAAAGCAGCTGAAATTATTAATAAGTTAAACAATAAAAAAGACAAAATAAAGGTAATAGTAGATTGTCCTTCAGTAAACACTCTTGCATGGAAGAATAAAATGATTTCTTTTATTGAGCATAAAGATAATCTAACAATATTCTGCGAACATAAAGCAGATTTCAATCATCCAATAGTTAGTGCAGCTTCAATTCTGGCAAAAGTAGCACGAGAAGAGTCAGTAGAGAAGATAAAGAAACAGTTTGGAAATATTGGCTCGGGATATCCTTCAGATCCAATAACTATAGATTTCATTAAATCTCAAGGAAAGGACTTAGAAGAAACAGGAATTGTAAGAACAAGTTGGGCTACATGGAAGAAACTATTCCCTCAATCAAGCAAAAGCAATAAACAAAGTAAACTTTTCTAATTATCTATGAACAACACCCTCAAATAATATGTCTTCAACTGTAAGAACATCATCTATCCCAGGACCATAACCATGAGCAACAAATTTAACTCCTATTAATTCTTCTATTCTTCTAACAAAATCAGCCGCTGGTTTTGTCAAACCCTTTCCATCGATGAATCTATCCCAAGATGGATGTTCCTCAAATACTGGTTTGGCTCTAGCTATTACTTGTCTATTGTGGAAAGACTTATCCCACTTGGTATGCCTTACTCCATCAACATCATATGCTACCACTATTTTGACTGGAAGTCCCTCTCTAGCAAGATCTTCCATTCTATCTCCACAGCTACTTATGAACCTGTCAAGTTCAGCCCCTTTGACAGCATGTTTTAATGCAACTACATCAAGCCATCCTAAGCTTCTCGGTTTACCAGTAACTGTCCCCCTTTCCTCCCATTTATCTCTTAATCTTGCTTCAAGATCAGAGTCTTGTATTTGACCTATAAATGGCCTATCTCCACCAATACTACTTTCATAAAACTTCACCACCCCAATTCTTTTATTCAATGAAATTGGAGGAGTAGCTGATCCAGAAGAGGTAACCCCTGGATAAAGTCCTTTATCTATATCAAGTTGGAATCCTTGTGCCCCCTCAAGCAAAACGAATCTTCTATCTTCAGCCAATACATCTTCTTGTAACACACAATAGTCTCTTAATGCAGCAACTAGTGGCCTGTAAGAGTCAGCCAAATTCTCAATAGAAGAATGAGGTTCAGGAGCACCAAGAGGAAATCTTTTGCTTAAAGCCTCAATAAAACCTTCTCTATCTAAAAATTCAGCAAATCTTACTCCAACTCTTCCCGCTTTATCGACCGCAGTTTGTTTAATGCCCCTTCCAGTAGATTTATGCTTACCATCTGTTCTAACGCTATTACTTGAGTCATCTTTCACATGGTAGTCCAAAGTCATATGAGCATTAGAAGCTATACCAAATCTTTCAGGAGTTATTTCCACGCCTTTTTCCCTCAAACTCTGAATTTCTCTAACAAGCCTAGTAGGATCTATGAATGTTCCTTCCCCCATTAAATTGTAAGTTCCTTTAACAAGTATTCCAGATGGGACTTGACTTAGAGCATATTTTACGCGACCTATCCAGGCAGTATGTCCTGCTCCAGCTCCACCTTGATATCTCATCACTAAAACAGGAAGTTCGAGGCTACTAGAACTAGCCAACTCATTCGCTAATTGAACCGCTCTTTTAGCTAAGTAAACAACCCTCACACCCTTTCCTTCATCACCTGTTTGTGCTCCTTCAACAGCAATCCTATAAGTGTACATCTTGACTAACCAATAAAATTGATATTTAAACATTCATACAATCTAAAATAACTACACCAATAATACCGACAACATTTAAAATATTGAATTCTAGCTTATTGGAATGACATATGTCAAAAAGATGGTGATTCAAGGATTCAAATCCTTCGCAAAGAGAACAGAAGTTATATTTGATCCAGGAATCAATACAGTTGTGGGTCCAAATGGTTCAGGAAAGTCCAATGTGTCAGATGCATTATGTTTTGCTCTGGGAAGATTATCTGCTAAATCAATACGTGCAGAAAGAACAACAAACCTTCTTTTTTCAGGAACAAAGTTAGTAAAACCAGCGAGAGAAGCTTTCGTTGAAGTAACGTTTGATAATTCTCAAAAAACATTCAATCTTCCGACAGACGAAGTTACAATATCTAGGATAATAAGGTCTAATGGTCAAGGTATCTATAAAATTAATAATGAAATAAAAAACAGAGGAGACATAATAGAATTATTAGCCCATGCAGGAATAGACCCCCATGGTTTCAATCTAGTCCTACAAGGTCAGATACAATCCATAGTAAAAATGCATCCAGAAGAAAGAAGGAAAGTAATAGAGGAAGTATCCGGAATATCGGTTTATGAAGCAAGAAAAGAAAAATCATTACATGAATTAGAAAAGACAGAAGAAAGATTAAAGGAAATAGGAGCAGTATTAAGAGAAAGAAAATCATTTCTTAATAACCTAGAAAAAGAAAGATCTCAAGCACTAAAATATAAAGATTTAGAAGAAACAATTAATAGATGCCGTTACTCAATTTTAGTTAAGAAAATACTAGAAGTTCAGAAAGAAATTGACTCAGCTAAAAAATCATTAGAAGAAAAGAAAAATCAAAGAGAGAAAATTAAGACCAATTTATCAGAAATTCAAACAGAAATTGACTCAATGACTGCAAAGATAAATGAAATGAATTCTATGATAAAGAAATCAAGCGGAGTTGAACGTGAAACATTACAAGAAAGAATAAATGTTCTACGTGGAGAGATAGAAGGTCTAAAAGTAAGGATAGAAGCAACTCAAAAAAGAAAGATAGAATTCGAAAAGAGAATAGAACACCTTAAAGCATCAGTTCCTGAATATAGAAGGGAAATAGAAGAATTAAGCAAAGAATCTCCTATGCTTGCAAAAAAACAAGAAGAAATAAAGAGAAAAAAAGCAGAATTAGTGGCATTAGAAGATCAAAAGAATAAACTTTTATCTGTAAAGACTGAATTATATTCAATTAAAGAAAGGTTAAAAGAAAAAGAATCTAGAAATCACAAGTTGGAGGTCGAATCAGACTCATTGCTCAAACAAATAGAGAATATTTCACGTGAATTCCAGTTTAAGACAGAAGAAGAATGTCAGAATAAAATATTTAATCTTGAAAAAGAATCTGACTCCGCAAGACTAGAAGTTGAAATTTTTGCTAAAAAGGAAATTGAACATAATAGGGCTTTAGCAGCCAGTGAATCACAGATAAGAACAGCTGAGAAGATAAAAGAGCAAATCCTAAAAATAGATATCTGCCCATTATGTCAAAACCAAATGACTGCTCAACATATAGAGCATGTTACTAGAGATTCTCTAAATAAAATAGAAGAAGGAAAATTAGCTATTGAAAAAGAAACCTATAATATAAAAGAGTTAAGACAAAAAAGAGAAAACTTAAACAAAAAGGCATTTGAATTAAATCAATTAATAAGTAAATTAAAGCATGAATATTCAAATCACAAGATTGCTAATGAAAAACAGCGCTATCTTAAATCAATTCTGGTGGAAACAGATGTGATAAAGAAAGAAATATCAAATCTAAGCGCTAAGAAAGAAGGACTAGAGAACAAGTCTATCGACGTCACCTCAATAACGGAACAATATAACTCTAAATTAAGGGAAATAGAAGAAATATCTTCAAGAACAACTGAAAATCTAGACCAAACTCTGAAATTCAAAGAACATGAATTAGAAAATATCCTTGAAAACATCAAAAACTCTGAAAAAGGACTTGAAGAGTTACATGAAGAAATAGTAAATATGAAAGAAAGACTTGAAGAAAAGAGTTCATTCCTTTCTTCTAAAGAAGCAGAAGAGAGTGAATTAAATAAAAAGTTTAAGAAGCTTTTTGAAGACAGAGATAAAATACAATCTCAAATCCAAGAAAATAATTATGATATTTCAGAGAGAAGAACGGAAATATCTCAGATTACAGACCAGATAAATTATATTGAAATAGGAATAGCAAAATTATCAGCTTCTCAAGAGTCCATTCAAATAGAATTAAAAGATGTCCCAGAATCCGAGCCTATAAGGGCAAGTATTGAAGTATTGCAACAAAAGTTAGAGAAGGCTAAACAAGATATGCACGAAATTGGAGCAATTAATATGAGGGCTCTAGAGGTATACGAACAAATCAAAATAGAGTATGATAAAGTAAATGAAAAGGTAGAAACTCTTCAGAAAGAAAAAGAGGAGATTCTTAGAATTATTGTTGAAATAGATCAAAAGAAGAAAAAGACATTTATGAAGACATACAAAGGAATTAATGAACTATTTACAAGAAATGCTTCAGAACTTTATAGTAAGGGTAAAGCTTTCATGAAACTCGAAAACGAAGAAGACATATTCCAGGGAGGAGTAGACATAGTTATACAACTTGGAAAGGGTAAATACTTTGATTCTGGCTCATTGTCAGGCGGAGAGCAAACACTTATTGCTCTATCAATGCTTTTCGCTATACAAGAGTTCAAACCTTATCATTTCTATGTATTCGATGAAATAGATGCGGCTCTAGACAAGCGTAACTCAGAAAGACTAGCAGGTCTAATTAACAAGTATATTAGAGCAGGTCAATACATAATTGTTACGCACAACGATGCCTTAATAATGAACTCCCAGTTCATTTATGGGGTGAGTATGCACGATGGAATATCAAAAGTCCTAAGCTTAAAACTAGACAAAGAAATACAAAAATCAGTTCAAAACGAATTAAATAATCAATCGCAAGATCAAAATTATCAACAAAACTCAGAGAATAGTATCAATCCTCAATCTCCTAATGAGGTTCAATAATTATATCCATTTACGGGCTTTCTTTTCAATATTATATGCAATAGTTATTGCAATCAAAATTACAGAGATAAGTTAAAATAAAACTAATGAAATGATAATCCATATCCTTACTCAAAGATAATACAACTATGCTGTACCAAGTTACAATAGATATGCTTCCAGCTATTGCGGAACCGGTCAAAACAGATTGGGCGCAGTATTTTGTACCTTTTATGACGCACTTATCCAAATGAGGAGAGACTAATCTCTGCAAATATATTCCATTTAAAGTAACAATAAAAACCAGGCTCATTTAGTAATAAATAAAGGGCTAGATAGTAGGGCTTTATTTTGTAAAACAAGCAATATTCCTGTCAAGTATATTGCAACTAAAGAAATATTTATCAAATTGCCTATCAAAGGGTAAATTGATACAAGAGTCCTCTCAAGCTTCTTCTTTCTTAAACCAACTATGTGTAAATAATCAACTAAAGTCGCAGAACCAACAGCAACCATTGCTGCAATAATATGAAATATTACAGTAATCAAAAAAACATCAACCATAAAAATAAATAGGTTCTATCTTTAAAACCCCCTCTACCTAAAGTCCCAAAATAAAAAATAAAAATTGGGTAGGTAATTAGTAATAGCTTTCGCCAGATTCGTTAGCTTTCGCAGGCTTTCTAGTTAGCAATACTATAAGAACCACAAGCAATACAACAAATACTATTGCAAGTATAATTGTAAGAACAACAGCAGCGTTTCCGCCAACTGATCTTCCTTCAACATTTGCAACAAAGCTCTTTTCTCCAACAACATTGTTTTCAGAGTCAAGAACAGTAACCTTGAAGTTGTAAGATCCTTCTCTAGCAGCCATAGCTGTCATGTCGACAGTCTTGCTTGAGCCAGCAGGAACAACAACTACAGAATCATCGAAATCAACAGTCAAGCCGTTGTCTGATTCAGTTACTAAGTTGTATACTAAGATTCTATTACCAGAGTTCACAATTGTCAAACTGTATAATCCTTCAGATCCAGCAGAGAATGTTCTGCTTGATGGAGAAGCAATCATAGCACTGTTTGAGTTTCCACTTACAATTTCAACTCTTCTAACAGAAACTGTTTCAGAATCGGAGTTGTATGCTTTAACTTCAACTGTGTAGAGACCAGGAGCAGCGCTTGAAGGGATTGCTAAAAGGATTCTTCCTTCTATTGAATCATCTTCAATTTCGTTATTCACTGACTCGTTAGCAGCAAGGTCTTCAAGGAAGACTCTTTTACTTACTGTGCCGTAGCCAGGGATGTCAATGCTTGCGATAACAAATGTATCTCGTGCAACATAACGACCGCGGTTCTTTACAACTACTTCAACTGGCAAAACTTCTCCAGCGCTTATTCTTGAAGGGCTTTCTACTGAAAGGAATTCAAGAGCATAGCTTTCTCTTTGTACTACAAAGACTGCTGTGAAAGTTGTTCCGCCAAGTTGGTTTTCAACTTTAACTTCCAAGATGAAATCTTCGTTTAAGTCGATATCATATGGAACGTCGATTGAAAGTCTCTTGCTGTATGTTCCACCAGCAATAACATCAAAACGACTTGTTGTGTCGGAAAGACTTGGTTCTCCAAGAACTCTAGCTCTTACGCGTACATCGTTAGCATTTGCTATAGCGTTAAAGACAACGTCCATTTCTAGACTTTGTCCAGCATCTACTGCAAATCTTTGACCTTGTATCAGTGGAACTGAATCAATCTCAACATATGAAACTGTTGCGAAAGACTGAGCGCTAACAAAAGGTGCAACGAATAACATCGCAATTGCAATAACAAACAAACCTACAAAGTTTTTTGTATTCATTCTTAGTTATATCCAAAATTTAGTTAATTATGCTTAAAGTATGTGTTTTATAAACTTTCCGGTGATAACATTTTTACCTCTCTATATAGTGACAAAAACCTTTATTAAGTATACTTTAGGCTACTTTGTATGGTTAAACCCTCAAATATAACAACAATCAAGCTTGATAAAGAGACTAAGTCGCGCTTAGACAAGCTTAAAATTCATGAAAAAGAGAGCTACGATGAGATCTTACAGAAGATTCTATACATCCTAAACCTATGTAAATCAGGCTCAAATGAGGCTAAAGCAAGACTTATAGCAATAGATAAAGCAAAAGCTCTAAATCAGATAAAGAAACAATTAAAATCATCATAAAACCAATGGTTTTGTGATTACAGTTGATAATCTGAATATTAAAGATTTCAACTAGTATCAATAATTAATTAATTCTTCTCTAATCTCCCCAATATTGGTTACTATATATCTGTAAAGTTTCTCAATAACTATTGATTGTAATCCTTCCTTTAACTCACCGTTACAAGCAGCTAGGTTCTTTCCAGGGTATCCTGAAACTCCAACAGGGTGCGAACATACCATATTCTGACCTTCGTATAATCTTAGGTCAAGATTACTTTCTTTAGCATTAAGCAATGTAACTTCAACATCACATCTCTTGTTTGATGTCCCAATTATCCCATATTTCCAAGAAGCTTCTTTTTCTCCATCATTAATAAAAGTGGCAGGTCTACATTTTACCATATGTGCTTCAAAACATGCAAAATCAGTACATCTTACTGGGGTAAAAGTAGCATAAAGCGTGACAGAGGCAACAATCAATATGAGTAATGCTATAGCCTCTTTCTGATATCTCATCCTCATAACAGTAATAGAAAAAACTAGTATATAAAACTTGCTCAGTATTCTCAAGTTTTGTACTAGAAAATAATCATAAACTTTCTTTCTATAAAACTAACTAATTAAAGTCCAATTAATTCAATATTTGTCTCGACTGCGGCGAAGTTTTTAGCAGCAATATATGAAACACCCTTTTCTTCACAAGCCTGGACTATTTGCTTAGTTGCAATTCCATCAATTATAACTGCAACAATGTTTCCTCTAACTCTGTTTAATGCAGGAACAACTTCCACACTTGAAATAGAGCGAGAAACAGATAAATCTGCATTAAGCAATAATGCTTTCTTGCTTCCCTTTATTTCCTCATATTTTTCCTTAAGAGCCTTTGAAAAGTCTCCTGAGAATGGGGCAACTTCAACATGCTCTTCAGAGTCTCTAGAGTTTCTGTACAAAAAGTCCTTAGCAGGCATTCTTCTTCTTAATGCAAGTAATATTTCTTTTCCTTCAAGTTCTTCTACTTCTTTTCCATCAGGAGCGACAGCAATATAAACAATTCTAGCATTTTCACAAACATTCTTGGCAATTAATTTTCCACCTCTATCTCCATCTACAAAAAGGGTTAACTCCTTGTCCTTACTTAATCTAGCAATCTCCTTAGGAAGTTTAGCTCCATTCATTCCAATAACATTATTGACTCTGTTCTTCAAAAGGTTAACAACATCAGCCCTACCTTCAACAACAATTATTTCATCTCCAGATAAGTCTCCAGCAGGTAACTGTTCTTCTCCATATTCTTGTATTTTAGCAGCCCTGCTTTCTTCTTTCAAGGTCTTAGACATACTTCCAGACGAAGTTGAATCTAAACCTTCAAGCAATGCTTTAGCTCTTTCAATTATGAAATCTCTTTTACTACCTCTAACATCTTCAATCTTACTTACGGTTACTTTAGCCTCACTTGGACCAATTTTATCAATTGTTTCTAGTGTAGCAGCAATAATAGTTGTTTCAGATTTGTCGAGTGCAGAAGGTAACTTAATTTCTCCAACAGTTCTTCCGTCCACCGTATTCAAATCAACTTCAATTCTACCAATCTTTCCCTCTTTTTGAAGTTCTCTCATTTCCAATTCAGTACCTAAAAGACCTTCAGTCTGACCGAAAATAGCCCCAATAACATCAGGTTTCTCTATAGGGCCTTCAGCAGCAAAGCTAGCAACAATCATGTACTTTATTGATACCGGGCTTACTTTTGCCATGTTTTTTGTGTCTCCTTTAGATAATAGGTAGAAATCGTTGTCTCTATACAGACAAAAATTGAGTCAAAAAGACTCAAATAACTGTGAGTGTGAGTGATAATTTGTCTACCAAATTTATCGTGATAAGAAGAAATCGTTTTGAGCGTATTTAAAGCTTGTGTTTAGTCAAAATCCTCTAAATCCTTAAATAACATTAAGTAAAAAAACCAAAGTGAGATACATATTTTTAGGGAAAATAAAAGAGTGTCCAAGGGTTGAGATGGTAGGAAGGTTCGCCCTCCACACAGCTTCTTGTAATGAATTAGGCGTGATTGATTTGGAAATGCAAACAATAGAAGATGTTCATTACGGGTTTGCTGATTTGCAGTCTCTAAAGAACACTTTAAGTAATTATAGAGACACATCATTAATTGTAAATGGAATTCCAGAAGATTTGTTTAGAAGATTTGTCCCAGATAACGAATATGTAATGGGTAGATTATCCCCAACAGAAGTAAGTTCTCTTTTGAGCAAAGAACCTTTAGAATCAAGAGTATATTAATCGTCAAAATTAATTACGTTTTCTATTTTACACACAAATCAATATCAAAAGAAGGCATCAAAAGAAAAACGTTTATCCTTTAAATATTTTATTATTACCCTCCGTCGGAAAATATCGAGAAAAACATTTATATATCTAACAGTAAGAAAAGAGTTAGGTTAAAATGGTGATGCCTGTAAAAGAGCCAAAAATAGAAGAGGAAGAGCGCTTCGAAGCGGACGTTGATGGCCTCTGCGAAGATCTTGACTTGGATGTATTTTAATTTTTAAAATGCTATTTTTTCAAGCATTTTATTTTTCATAATCTTATTTATCTAATTTTTACTTTATTTTAGAATTATCTACCTAAATTTCCAATATTTCCAGTTCCGCCAGCCATTTTATCTTTAAGCGTATGGTACTCGCGAACATTCCCAAGTTTGTAATATAAATCAAGTAATATGCTCTGCACTTGATTCTTCTCTTCAGCACTTAAATCAAGAGATAACATTTTTTGGAATATTTCTTTAGCGTTATTTCTTCTATCAGCTTTCAAGTAAGCTTGAGCCTGGCCAAAATGATATCTTTTGTAAGCTTGCTTCATCTCAAATTTCTCCCTATCATTTCCAAGAGCTAAAGCCTGTTGGAATAATCTTTCAGCCTCGACAAATCCATTTCCTCTTATATTAAATTCAACAGCTTTCATAAACTGACTTATTTTATCCTTAAATGTAGTTGTAATATCTGCAGCCGCACGTACAGTCTTCGCAGCATCAAGAAACATTGCTTTCTGCTCGTATATTCTTGTCAATTCAAGTAAAACAAACCTTCTAGTATCATAATCAAGTTGTGACTTTACAGCTCTCTGTAAGTATGACATCTTTACATACTCACCCATATTTTTTATTTTAGCATCAATTTCTGATCTAGTTCTTTCAGCAATTGGCCTATCAACTATGTGCATGTCGAAGAAAACTAATCTCTATTTATAATGTTTATTGTTGTTAGAATAAATGTTTGTTTAATAGGTGAGTTACGGTCATATGTACTGCTTGTTCAAGATATCTTTTTCTATCAAATCTTCCGCCAGTCAGCCCATGTATTATTCCATTACCATAACCAATTCTTTCTTCGTCGGTCAGCCCTGCTCTTCTCCATGCTTCATCAAGCTGCACTTTTTCCCTTTGTATTATTTCAGCAACTATTCTTGGAATAACAAAACCAGAATTTTGACCAATATAAATTCTTTTACCATCAAATATTACACATGCAGCAAAGTTCATTCTTGGTAAACTTTCACCATTTAAAGGCACTTTATACAATCCAGATTCTAATCCAACACTATAGTTGCAATCTCTGAATGCCTGTCTAGCTCTAAATTCTGCTCCAGCCCATATTTCTTCCATCCCACGTGGCTGTTCTGGAATTATGCTTTCTGGAACAGGAACTTCAATTCCTCTGAATTCAGCATCAATAAAATCTTGATATTTTAGAAATGCTTGTCTTACTGCTTCAAACTTAACAGGGTTTTTAGAACCAATATTAATAATCATAATTGAATTTAAAATTCAAGATATAAAATAATTAGTATGATGTAATATTTAGTACAAATAGGGGTGTTAGTTTCATACAAAGTTCGAAATGCTAAAAAGCTTTTTCGTAGTTAAATAATCTTTAAACCACACCTCTATATTGTGAATATTACAAATTAACCAAGCTTTTCTTATATATAAATCTATCTAATATGCTCTTAATCATCAATAAAGTTTATTTTAATACCTAAACTCGTGTATTAGTCTTTATTAAACTTCTTTTCTAAAAATCTATACCCTTTAATTATCCCCATAGTAACAAGAGAGTAAGCCAAAAATCTAAATGCTTGCTGAGGAATTAATGAAACAGCATTTTCCAAAACTTCGATTATAGGATGAAGATTTTTCATTTTAAGTTTTAGAACAGTTTAATTGAGTAAGATTACTTCTTAGATGTGATCTCTAAGCACACACCAGCTGCAACAGTGCTTCCAGCGTCTCTTACTGCAAATCTAGCCATATTTGGGTTTGTAGCCTGTGTTTCTAATACAAGGTTTCCAATTGGTTTTAGTCTAACTTTCGCAATATCACCATTCTTCAAGAAATCAGGGTTTGAAACCTTTGTTCCATCAGGTGATTGTTTTTCAATTAATTCTACGAATTGGCATGGCACTTGTGCAGTGTGTACGTGGAATACTGGAGTGTATCCCTTAGCAATAACTGTTGGGTGTGAAATTATAGCAACTTGAGCAATAAACTCTTGTACAATAGATGCAGGTTGAGCAGCGTCACAAACTACGTCTCCTCTAGCAATATCTTTCTTACCTACTCCTCTAATGTTAATACCTACGTTGTCTCCAGCTTCAGCTTGAGGCATTTGTTCATGGTGCATTTCAATAGTTTTAACTTCACCATTGATTCCTGAACCACTTCTTCCAGGCAATATAACAACTTTCTGTCCTAACTTCATTATTCCTGTTTCAATCTTTCCAACTGGAACAGTTCCGATACCTGTAATTTCATATACGTCTTGTAATGGCATTCTTAATGGTAATGATGTTGGTTTGTTAGGTTGCTCAAATAAGTCTAATTGTTCTCTAATTGTAGGTCCCTTGTACCATGGCATGTGTTCAGACTTCTTAACAACATTATCTCCAAGGTATCCAGCAGCAGGGATGAAAGCCATCGTTTCTGTCTTGTATCCAGCTTGCTTTAGAATTACTGAAACATCAGCTACAACTTTCTTGTAAGCATCTTCTTTCCATTGAACAGTGTCCATCTTGTTAACAACAACTGCAATTTGTTTAACTCCCATTGTTCTAAGTAACCAAGCGTGTTCCTTTGTCTGAGGCTGAACTCCTTCCTGAGCTGCAACTGTTAAGAAAGCTGCGTCAGATTGTGAAGCACCAGTAATCATGTTCTTAATGAAGTCCTTGTGTCCAGGAGCATCAATTATTGTAACTTCGAATTTATTAGTAATTAATTTTTGATAAGATAAGTCAATAGTAACTCCTCTTTCTCTTTCTTCCTTGAATTTGTCCATAACATAAGCGAATTCGAATCCAGCTTTGCCATGCTCTTTAGCAATTACTTTAAGCTTATCAAGTTCTTGTGGAGGGATAGCTCCAGAATCGAACATCAATCTACCTATTGTAGTACTCTTACCGTGGTCTACGTGACCCACGAAAGCAACGTTTATTGTTGGTTTTGTTTTTGCCATTTTATGTAAACAGGTTTATTTTAGAGGGTATATAAATATTGCGTTTTTATGATATTTATTCTAGGTAACACAAATTATCCTCGTTTAAATTTTTCTTTTTTCAGAACAAAATTCGTTTAATGGAGGATAATTTAAAAATGTAAAAATATAAATAACTTAAAATTTAATCAGATAAATGAATGAAATAGCTTTAACATTATTTGTTTCTCTAGCAATTCAAGTAATCCTTTTCATACCAGCTTTTATTTTCAGAACAGATAAACTAACTGATTTTTCATATAGTTTAACCTTCATAGTTCTTACATTATTTGTTTTACTCACAAATAATCTCTCTGCAGGAAAAATAATTCTTGCTTCAATGATTTTGATATGGGCTTTAAGATTAGGAATTTTCTTATTCATAAGAATAACTAAAATAAAAAGAGATAAGAGATTTGACGGAGTAAGAGAAAATTTCACAAAGTTTGCTAAATTCTGGATTTTACAAGGAGTAGCTGTTTGGTTAATTCTTCTTCCAAGTATATATTTTATGACTCAAGATGTACAATTAACAAAATTAAGTTACTTAGGAATTTTAATTTGGATATCTGGATTAATAATCGAGGCTATTTCAGATTCTCAAAAGTTTTCATTTAGTCAGAATCCAAAAAATAAAAATAATTTTATTTCAATAGGCTTGTGGAAATATTCAAGACATCCAAACTATTTTGGAGAAATGCTTTGCTGGATTGGAATTTACTTATTCACAATATCAAGTTTATCTACAATACAAGCATTAATCTCAATAATATCTCCTTTGTTCATAATTTTAATTCTACTTTTTGGAACAGGAGTTCCTAAATTAGAACAATCTGCAGATTCTAAATTTGGGAAATTAAAAGAATATCAAGAATATAAAAGAAGAACTTCTTTAGTGATACTATGGCCAAGAAAAAGATAATCTCGTTTTTAGCAGTTTTTGTTTCATTATTAATCCTAGATTTTTTGGTGATTTCTAACCTAGTCTTTCCATTATATGAAGAAGGTATTTCTCAATTATTAAATGAAGATGTAAATATTTACTCTTCATTAATCGCCTGGTTCTTAATTGCTCTAGGAGTTTCAATAATTATAGTTCCGCTTTCTAAGAATAAAATTGATAGTTTCAAAAATGGAGCCATCTTTGGATTAGTATTGTACGGAGTTTATGATTTTACAAATTATGCTATAATAAAAGGCTGGACGATAGAGATGGTATTGTTTGATGTTTTATGGGGCATAATTCTTTGCGGAACGATTAGCGTAATAGGTAAATCATTCGTAAAATAAGTAATTCTTTTCCAGATAATAAATAATTAATTATATTTTGTTTTGCCGGTATTTACAATTAATATTTTCTTGTCTTTGGGAATCTTATCTTTCATTTGTAAATTTACTCTTTAATCATCTCCCAAAATTTACAAAAGAAGTCTTTATGAGGATTTAATTATAACTACGGAATGGTAACAATAGAGAGGTTTAAATACCCTTCTGTAAGGAGAAATTTATGGAAGAAAGCGAGCGAACAAACAAAGGAGCATTTGACAGAGTTATAGCTCTGCAAATTAGAAGAAAGTATGGCATGACACAGAGAAGACTAAAAGAAATAACTGGAATTAATGAGAGTACGATTTCACATTACGAGAATGGGCACTCTATCCCAAGAGCACAAGATCCATACGGATTTGTCAATCGCGGTACTGCAGGGTATCTAAAATGGCTTAGCGACCATGGATATAACCCATACAATCTTGATTTTGAATCTTTGTCTTCTTTACCAGTTAAAGCCTCCCCAGAAAGTAAACCTAAAAAGGATGAAGAAAGACATTTAGTACAGGCAAAAATGTTAGCGGGACGAGAAGAAAGACCTGAGAACCTTGACGAGATATTAGGGCACGTTAGAGAACTAAGAAGGGTAGTTTCAGAACATCCTATTGTTCTTAAATCAGATGCAAATTATTTAAGAGAGTTATACACAGAGCAGATTAATAGAAGAAGAGATAATTTAAGATTTTTTATGTATGAGGGAGAAAGAATACCTTTTGTATTAGTCAATAGTAGGGATTTAAGGGGATTTACAGGGAGGGTATTGCATAATCTCTATTTTGTTGCTGAAGATTTAGCTCCAGAAGAATGGCAACAAAAAATTGTAGCCTATCATGAGTCTTTATGTGCAATAAAAGGGCATGAAGTTGCTAAAGAAATGGAAATAAAGTTAGCTAAAAAACTAAAAGTAAAGAAAAAATATGAATTATGGCGAAAAAAAATTGACGAAATGTCTGAAGATCTCTAATTTAGTAATCAGTCATACTGCAAGAAAATAAATTGAATTTTATACTAAACAAATATATTTAAACTCAAATTGCAAAAACAAAATATGGAAAAAAATCAGGAGATGATTGTAGAAGTTGGGGAGTATAGTTTAATAGCAAATACTGATAAAAACTTTGAAGTTACCCATTTAATTCTAAAGGCAGCTAATGGTTCAAAGAGAGTTTGGAAAGTTAAAGAATTAAGTGAAAAAGAAGCCAAATTTGATATTGAAAAGTTTGCTTAAACAAATTTTTGTAAATAACTCTCCAGCAAAGACTTCATTTCTTTCCATCTTATATTTACAGCTTGTTCTGAAATATTGGGAATTTCCAATTCTCCGGCAATAATAATCACATCATCAAGTTCATCGCCATATCTATGCGGCATAAAGTAACCAGTTATAATGTAAGAAGTTTCCATTATACAAGTCTTATCATTAGGAGTTTGATCAATTAACTTTAAGCAAATCTTCGCTATTCTTTTCTTTAATTTTTCATCTTTAATTGGTATGCTAGGTTTTCCCCAATATTCCTCTAAAGCCTTTCCAATTTCTTTAAGTTCTTTTTTATTCTCTTCTTCTAATTCATCAGAGGCCTTCTTGAAATTTTCTTTTCTTTTCATAATTTTAACAATATTTACTAAAAGTATGAACTAAAGGTTTCTTATCAACAGTTTCATTTTTGACATCATTCTTTCCCTTTACCTTAGTTATTTCAGATCTAATAAAGTTCTCAACTCTTTTACTCATACTAATTCCATTTTTTTTACAATGAGCAGAAAACTGTTTATACGCTTCTTCATCGATATTGAATGTTTTTATCACCATCTTTCTTAATACTTATATAACATTAAATAAAGTTAATAAACCTTTTCATAAGAATTAAACAGAACTTTAAAGAAAATCCGTTGAAATAAATTATTAATTAAACTTATATAACTTTATTTAAGGATTAAGGGGAAAGAGTCTTTCAGGATTACTACTAAATTTTTTCCATAAATCATCAATAACATTTCTTGCTCCAGTCAATGTTTTGGAAGTTAATTCCACTGTATATCCAAATCCCTCTCTTGCATTTATAGCAGCCCTTACAGTATATTTTCCAAGTTTTAAAGTTGCATTGCCTAAAATTCTTATCCCAAGCAAACCACGATGCCTATAAGGTCTGTCAAGAATTATCTCCTCAACATCAGTAATATCATTCATTTCATACAAAGCTTCCCCAATTCTTTCAGTAAGGTACCTTGACAATCCACCCCTTACTTTACTATAATTTCTTTTCATTTTGACAAGAAATCAATATAAGTCAAATTAATAAATCTTGTTACTTAGAAGTCACTGATTAGCAGCAAGCCCCTTTCTATCTCTAATCTTGCGTACAACATTCTCTTGCAATTCACGAGGAAGTTGTTTGAATTCCTGTGTTATCAAAGATGAAACTCCTCTACCTTCAGTAATGCTTCTTAAATCTGATGCCCACCCAATCATCTCAGCTACTGGTATCTTAGCCTTAATGAATACGTCAATTCCTTTCTGATCTACATCAATTAGAACTCCTCTCTTAGAAGCAATAAGTCCAGTAACAGAGCCCATATAATCAAGAGGTGCTTCAATCAAGTGAGTCTGTATAGGTTCTAGTACTGCAGCTCCACCTTTATTCATTGCATCAAACATTCCCAATCTTATAGCAGGGTAAATCTGAGCAGGGCCTCTATGCATATGGTCCACGTGTAATTTAGCGTCATGTAATATGAATTTTGTTTTCATTAATGGTTCTTTAGCCAACGGACCATTATCAACTACAAGTCTCCATCCATCAATTATAGATTCAATTACTTCAGAAAGTAATACTAGACCTCTTGTTTGGTCCTGGAATACATTTCCTTTGTAAATATCTCTGTAAGCGCGTGCTTCCTCGTTTGAAATTCCCAAATCTGAAAGTTTTTTCCATATATCTTCTGGTTTCTTTTTCAAACGACCCTCAGGAATACTTCCGCTTTCAATAGCCTCATAAACATTATCTTCAATAGGCATCATTTCAAGGAAGAATATGTTGTGTCCGTTTCCAGTTCTAGATTCAACTTCTCCAGAGGCCTTACTGATTGTTTCTCTGTATACAATGATTGGATTACCCATTTTTACTTCAAGACCTTTTTCAGTCTTGATTCTACCTTCAATAATTTCTAAGTGTAATTCTCCCATACCAGAAAGTAAGTTTTCTCCTGTCTCTTCATTAATTTCAATCTTAACGCTAGGATCTTCTTTTCCAACTTTTCTCAATACTTCAATCAACTTAGGTAAATCTTGAGGTTTTGTAACTTCAATAGATTTAGTAATAACTGGTTGGAATATGTGTTTCAATTCTTCAAATGGAGTTTGCTCAGTTAGAGTAATGGTTTCTCCAACTTCCACATTCACTCCAGAAATAGCAAGTACGTTTCCAGCAGGAACTTCATCTAACTGTTCAGGTTTAACTCCGTTATATACAAGAACTTGTTGAACTCTAGACTTCTTTTTATTGTTATTACAATAAATCTCCATTCCGGTTTTCATAGTTCCAGAATACAATCTTCCAGCACAAACTTCTTTACCTGATCTAGGATCAATAACAATTCTAGTAACTACAAAAGCAAGTTCTCCATTCTTATTACATGTAAGCAAATCTTGCCCCATTTTCGAGTCTGAATCTCCTCTCCATATTCTACCAATTCTATATTTCTGAGCTTCTAGGGGGTTAGGTAAGTGTTTAACAGCCATATCAAGAACTACTTCATGTAAAGGAGCATTCTTCCATACCCATTCTTTTCTCTTTTCTTCTTCTAATTCATACATTTTAATAATATCTCCAAATGAAATATTTCTCTTCTTCATGAATGGAACAGATAATGCCCAGTTTTCTCTAGCAGAGCCAAAAGCAACGCTCCCGTCTGCTACGCTTACTCTCCATTTGTCAGCTAGTTCTGGTTCAGCAATTTGTAAAATCAAATTATTAAAATCAGCAATAACTTTAGCAAATCTTTCTTGCATTTGCTGCGGAGTAACTTTCAATTCCTTAATCAATCTATCAACTTTATTTATGAATAAAACTGGTTTTACTCTTTCTCTTAAAGCCTGCTTAAGCACTGTTTCTGTTTGAGGCATGATTCCTTCAACAGCACAAATCAATACAAAAGTTCCATCAATAGCTCTCATAGCTCTCGTAACGTTTCCACCAAAGTCAATGTGCCCAGGGGTATCAATTAAATTAATCAAATATTCTTTTCCTTCATATTCGTGACCCATACTAACATTAGCAGCGTCTACAGTCATCAATCTTTCTTGCTCGTCCTTGTGTAACCATGTACTCATTCCTTCTTCTAAATCTCCAGCATTTTTGTTAGCCATCATACCAGCTGCAGCGAGTAAGTTATCTGTAAAAGCGGTTTTACCATGGTGTATGTGAGCAGAAGTTGCAACATTACGAATATTGTGCTGATTACTTGTCAGTCTCTGAATTTTCTGTAAACTTGTTTCTTTGTCTGCCATTTAATATTTTACAAATTTTGATTTTGATAAATCGTTTTATTAAAGATGGTTTTTAAACGTTGCCCTTTCTTTTTATTTTTGACATTGGAGTATGTCTTGGAGCGTCAAAATATAATCTAATTCTATTTGGAGAACTTTCTTGTTGATTGTTAGATATTTTTACTTTACCATGCTCTCCAAAAGAATATTCTATCCCATAATCATCTAATGTAATTTGAGCGTCTCCAACTGTAACAACAGCATATTTTCTATTATTCTTAGGGCTAATACCGACATCATCAACAACAAAATCCAAATCTCCTACTCTAATCCCATCTCCTTTTCTTAAACACCATGTAACTCCCATAGAAATATCCCTCAAAATTATCTAGCAGAATCTGCTTGTTTTTCAGCTTCTGTCTTTTTATTAACAGCATAACTATCCATACTTCCTTCAGAAGCTGCAATTATTTCTTTAGCAAGACATTCAGCCATCTTGCTCTTCTTTCCGAATGACTTTTGGAAAGAACCCTGAACCATCCATCTAATTGCTAAATTAACTCTTCTCAAAGGAGAAACGTCAACTGCTTGAGGATATCTAGCTCCACCATATTCAATTGTTGTAATCTCATCTCTTGGAGAACCATTCTCAATTGCCTTAACTAAAACTTGAACAGGATTCACTTTCTTTCTATCAGCAATTATTTGCAAAGCATCTATTATTGTCTGCATATTTCTTCCATATTTTCCAGAAGAATGAGAAGTAATTATCTTGTGTTTTTTACCAACATGTCCGGGAACTGCAAGTCTATTTGCAAATCTTTCAATTATGTGCACTTTTGTCTGAGTAAATTTTCCAACGTTTCTTCCGTGAGATTTAACAAGTAATTTTGGTTGAATATTTATGTAAGGTGCAAGTGCAACATCTGTAACTTTTACTTCTGTCATGTCGTATAAATCAAATATCTTAAAACTCATTGTGTCAAACCCCTTGTATTTCTTAGCCTTAATGTGACAGACCTATTTCTTACATTTACAGCATAAACATAATCTCTAGCTAATAGGGCATTTCCATCTGAAAGATAGACCCCATTATCTGTAGGGATTAAGATCTCATCAATTACAGAACCATTATAAGCAACTCTAACTGGTCGACCATCAGCTATTATTCTTACATTTTTGGCTCTTCTTTGTTCGCTATTTTGTGATTTAACTCTTCTTTGAGAGAATAATGGTAATGTAAGAAATTCAGTCATGCTACTGCTCCTGCATAGCCAAGTCTAATTCTAACTTTAGCACCTGCTCTGTCTGTTTCTTTGATTCCAGTTATGCTCAATGGTCTTTTAAATATGGTATCATTAAAGGTAGCTAAATATTTACTAATCCTTTGTCTTGAGCTTAAGTGCACTCTATCATTTCCAGAATCGGGAGTATAAACCATTATCTTCTTCCCTTTTCTATCTTACCTTTCCACAATAAGTGAAGTGGCTGATCATTTACTTGAATAACTCTGAATCTAATACCTCTGATGTTTCCTTTAGATCTTCCTTGCTTTCCACCAATTCTTTCAATCATAACTTCATCGTGTTCATCAACAAATTTTTGAGCTAAGTTTCCAGGGATAAATGCTCCAACGCTAATTCCAGATTTTACAAGCTGAACTTTGCAACATTTTCTCATTCCGCTAGATGGCTGAGCAGCTTCTTTTTGAAATTTACTTACAACAATTCCTTTAGCTTGAGAAGCTCCACCAAGAGGATCTGCTTTAACATTAAGTTTCAGAGTTCTAACTTTGTAAGTTCTATCGTTCCATCTGAACTTCTTTCTATTCTTCATTAATTTCTTAGCGTTGAATAAACCCATGCATAAACCTTCGGTAAAATTGGTTTTTAAACCTTACTCTAATGATTAAACAACTTTAACTTCTTTGCCGAAATAATCTTTTATAATCGCACTTAATTCCAAAAGTCTTGTTTTATTTCTTCCAATCAGCGTAGCAGCGCGTTCACGAGAACCTGCTGTAATAACATAAACTCCTTCTTGTAATTCAAAATTATCAAATCCAGCAGGAGAAACAACACTCTCAACAAATCTTCCGATAGAGTTCAAATCATCATCTGCATCTTTAATTACTCTAATTCTCTTTCCAAGCTGTTCTGAAATAGCTCTAGAGATTTGAGGATTAGCAGTCTTGCCAAAAAACCTTGCAGGAACAGCAAAATAAATTGTGTTGTTGTAAATGAAACACTTAGTTGCACGAACTCTAGCAATGCGCTCGAAGAGATTTATGTATCTCATTGTCTGCATATCAATTATCGCCATGTTCAGAATTTTCTAGTATTGTATGCATACCAGTTTAGTTCTGAACTGCTAATAACTTCAGTTATTTCCATTTTATTATTTGTATTTCATCAAACCAGTTTATAAAATTAATTACTCTTTTTTAGATTTGTTCTTAACCTTCTTATCCACTAGAGCACCTGTAACTTTTACAAGCAATCCTGGAAGACCAGTTCCTACTGGTATTGGCTGGTTGAGTATAATATTTTCAATTACAGAAGCTAAGTCATCTTTCTTTCCTTGTATTGTAGCATTAACAAACTGTTTATCAGGTGTTTCGAATGCTGCACGAGCGAAAATACTTGATTTAGATGAAATAATTCCCATTCTTGTAACTCCCTTAACCAATCCTGTGTTTGTCATAGCATCAGATATCAAATCTAAGTGTCTCTCGTCGATATCTAAACCCTGAGAATCAAGAACTTTCTTAATTTCTAGTAAAATTGCTTCTCTAGCAGCTTCAATTCCAAGAACAGCTGCAACTTCATGAACGTTGTTTGTGAATACGCGGTCTTTGTCAACTCCTTTGAACCCAATTACTTCTTTCAAGTTTGATCCAGAAGTCAAAATAACGAAGTCACGTCCTCTGTGAGCAACAACAACTTGAGATATTTGCTTTACTCCTGAAATTATAGTGTTCTTTAACTTTTCTTTAACCTTATACATTTCTTTGAATCCCATTTCAGTTGCCTTCAATATGATTGTATTATCTTTTTGCTTAGCGTCAAATCCTTTTTCATTCAATCTTTCTGCAATCTTACTAGCACCAACATGTACCCTTTTCAATGCGTCCGAGTCTAATTCTATCTCTATCTTCTTTCCAGAGAAGTCCATCTTTACTTCAGATGCAATCTCTTCAAGCTTAACTTCTTTCAACTTTTCAGCAATATTTCTTGCATCTTTTTCATTGTTAGAATCTTTGTCCAAGTATATTTCCATTGCAGGCGTTGAAGGTTCTTTTCTAGCGTCGAATATTTCAATCAAACGAGGTAAACCAAGTGTAACTTGTACTTCAGCAACTCCAGCAGAGTGGAATACGTTCAAAACCATCTGTGTTGAAGATTCTCCAAATGACTGCGATGTTGTAACCCCAACAGCTTCTCCGGGTTGTATTTTCCTTCCAGCGTGTAATTCAGATACGTCTTTTCCATCTCCACCATATGAAAATTGAACAATATTTTGTGAAGCGTCTCTTACAGTTCCATCATACTCTACTTTCAAGTCTTGCAAAGCTGAAACAAGTCTTCTATACAAGTAACCGGATTTAGGAGTTCTAAGAGCTGTATCCATAAGTCCGTCTCTTCCAGTAATTGCTCCAAAGAAGAATTCAGTTGGTTTTAATCCTTCGAAGAATGAAGACTTAATGAATCCTTTTGCTTCTGATCCAACATCGCCTTTCTTGAAGTGAGATGTTGTTCTTCCATTGTAACCAAATCCAATACGCTTGTTCCATAAAATCTGCTGACCCACACAACAACCAATCTGAGTAATGTTAGTTGCAGATCCAGCTGCTCCAGACGAAATCATGCTTCCAATAGCAGAATCTTTAGAAATATTTTCTTTTACAACTTTACCAACTTCAGTTCTTACTTCATTAAGCACTTGAGATATCTTAATTTCCTTAGTTTCATTAACATCTTTACCAGGCAATAATTCTAAGTCTCCAGATTTAGCCATTTGATCTATCTTCAATGTCTTTTCATAAGCAGTTTCTATAATCTTTTTAGTAATTTCTCTTACTTTAGGATTAACATCTAGATCACGTAAACCTAATGAGAACCCTCTTCTTGTAATATATTGGGTACCAAGAGCAGCAGCCTTCTGGATAGAGTCTATAGCAACATCGCGTCCATGCTCTTTATCAATTTGTTTAACCATAATTCCCTTTTCCAATCCAAGAGTGTTTTCATCTGTAAGTTCTTTAGGAACTTTAGTAACCTCACTCTTAGGTATTACTTGAGCAAATACTTCTGTTCCATCCATGTTCTTAGCTGAAGCTTTGTTAACAACTCCGGAAGCGAATAATACTTGGTCAGCATCAGCTTTAGATAAAGAATCTTTTCCAAGAACATAGTTTCCAGTCAAGGCGTCAGTAATCAAACCAATTAAGTTCGAGTTGTTCTTAGAAGATATAATATTGTGTTTAATATTTAATAATGTCTCAGCTTCGCTTCTTGCTTCTTCAGTTTGAGGAGAGTGTATGTTAACTTCATCTCCGTCGAAGTCAGCGTTATATGGGAATACGACTGCAGGGTGTAACCTAAATGTCTTGTATGGAAGAACCCTTACATAGTGAGCCATCAAACTTTGTTTGTGAAGAGAAGGGTGCCTGTTAAACAATACAACATCCCCATCAACTAAATGCCTTTCAACTTTGTATCCAGGAGCAAGTTCAGCACAAATCTCTTCTTTTAATTCTTCAGTAATTCTCTTCTTCTTTCCATCAGGTCTTACAACATAATTAGCTCCAGGGTGGGTATCTCCTTTTCTTACAAGAGATTTCATATACTCCAAATTAGCAGTTGTAACTCCTTCAGCCACAGTGATTATTTTCGCAACTTCAAATGGAACTCCAACTTCATTTAATGCTAAATACGGGTCAGGGGAAACTACGGTTCTAGCAGAAAAGTTAACTCTTTTACCTGCCAGGTTTTTTCTAATTCTTCCTTCCTTACCTTTAATTCTTTCAGTAATAGTCTTAAGAGGTTGTCCGGATCTGTGTCTTGCAGGCGGAATCTTAGAAATGTTATTATCAAAGAATGTTGTAACATGATACTGTAATAAGTCCCAAAGATCTTCAATAATTACTTCAGGAGCTCCAGCGTTCAAGTTTTCCCACAATCTTTGGTTAGCTCTAATGATATCAGAAATCTTATGAGTTAAATCGTCTTCAGATCTTTCTCCAGTATCAAGAGTAATTGAAGGTCTCATTGTTACACTAGGTACTAATAATTGTGAAAGTATTGCCCACTCAGGTCTGAAAGTTTTAGGATTAACTCCTATCTTCTTTATTTCCTCGTCTTTGATTTTAACAAGCATTTCTCTTATTTCGTTAGGGAATAATCTCTTCTTTCCAGTATAGAATGAGGTAGGTTTCTCTAGTTTTATTTTTTCAAGATCAACATTACAGTGAGGGCACTTCTTTTTATCGCGAGCCTTCTTAGCTCTTTCAATAGGGGTATATTTCTTTTGTTTTTCGTCTTCTAAAGTCAATTTACCGCATGCATGACAGAAACTTCTAAGGAATAATTCAATTAACGGAATATATTTGATATGCACAATTGGTCTAGCCATTTCAATGCTTCCAGGGTGTCCAAGACATTCCTTAAGACGACCTCCGCAAGTTCTACATCTAACTCCAGGGTCAACCGCTCCCAAACGAAGATCCATTAAACCACCATCCACAGGGAATCCATCTATATCATATAGTTCTGGTGTAACTACTTTAGCAGTTGATAGTTTCTTAATCTGTTCAGGATTAACCAAACTAAATCTAAGCGATTTTACTTGTTTCTTAACTACGTCAGGGTTTGCCATTTTATTGTTCGTATTTGTTCTTTAGTTCAAATGATGTTAATATATGTAATCCAAGTAGTTCTTCAACTAACAACTTGAATGCATATGCAACTTCAATTGGTTCAATGTCATTTCCTCCGCAAATAGGACAATAAATCTTGTTTCTAATTCCATCTTTAATTCCGATGTTTCCGCAAGATGAACATATATGGATAACGGTCTTGTCAGAGTCATATCTTTCCTTCAATAATAGGGATGCTCCATGGGCAACTAAAGCTTGCTGCTCCATTTCTCCTAATCTTAATGCTCCCCCTCTTGCTCTTCCTTCAACTGGTTGACGAGTCAATAATGTTACTTTACCTGAAGCTCTAGCCTGCAACTTGTTCTTAACCATGTGAACAAGTTTCAAATAATACATGTTACCAACATAAATTCTAGCATCCATCTTTCTTCCTGTGACTCCATCATACATTTCTTCTTTTCCATCAAAGCTAAAGCCCATATGGGTAAGTTGTTTTTCTAAGTCTTCAACTTTAGCACCTGTGAATGGCGTTCCATCAATAAATCTTCCTGTAATTGCTCCAACTTTTCCTGCTAAGACTTCAATCATATAACCAACAGTCATACGAGAAGGAATACCATGGGGATTGAAAATCAAATCAGGTTTAACTCCTTTATTTGTGAATGGAATATCTTTAGGATCTGCAAGTAACCCAACTACTCCTTTCTGTCCGTGAGGTGTAGAGAATTTATCTCCGGGCTCAGGTAATCTATGGTCTCTTATTCTTACTCTAGCAATCTTGTTCCCTTCTGAATCAGTTGTAATGAATACAGAGTCTACTATTCCAGATTCGCCTTGTTTAATAGCAACGCTTCCCTCTTTCTTCGACTGTATGCTTAAGTTTCTTGCTTCAGACAAGAACTTAGGAGGCGTTGTTTTACCAATAATAACTTCGGATGAAGATAATTGAGCTTCAGGGTAAACAATTCCATCATCTTCTAAGAACCTATAAGATGCTTCAGTTCTATATCCAGAAACATCTTTCTCGGGAATAGTTATCTCGTCTTTTAATCCACCAGCATAATTGAATTCAACAGACTCGTATGGTTTGAAGTATGTACTTCTGCCCATTCCTCTTTCGACTGAAGCTCTATTAAGAATTGTAGCGTCTTCTAAGTTATATCCTTCATATGGCATAACCGCAACTACAATATTCTGTCCAGCAGGATATAATTTCAATGTATCAAATACGAATGACTTTACAAGTGGGTTCTGAGGATAGTGAAGAACAGATGAGTTTGTGTCCATTCTTACAAGATAGTTAGCAGCATAAATTCCAAGTGACTGTCTTAATGTTTTACTTCCTCTTAATAATCTAGAAGCCTGGTCATGATTTGCAAAAGGCACAAGTGATGTTACTAATCCAAATATAGCAACAGGGTCAATTTCTAAATGAGTATTCTTATCGCTAACTTGCTCAGGCGTCTGAGCAACAAATGCATCTTCTTCCTCAGCAGCATCGATATATTCTACAACTCCTTCTTTAATTAATTCTCTCCAGTTTAATGATCCTTGTTCTAACAATACTAAGTGTTCATCTTTAAGTTTTGATGCTCCATGTTCAACGACAATCAAAGGTCTCAATACTCTTCCAACCTCTGTTGAAATAACAATAGTCTTAGCAGGACTATCACTGGTTATGCTTAACTCAAGAGGGAAATGTGCTTTTCTTCTTTCTTTTCTAACAGCAGAAACAAATGCATCAACATCTTTAGCCATTCCAATATATTTACCGTTGAAGAATACATCTTTTCCAGATTCTTCATTTAATCCAAGAGATTGTATTGTTTTTACTGTTGTTTTCTCATCTAAGTCAATTGAGTTTGATATCCTTGATAATATAGCAAGGTTCTTTCTTAATCCAATTTCAGTTCCTTCAGGTGTTTCTGTAGGACAGAACCTACCATAATGTGTAGGGTGAAGAGTACGTGCAAGGAAGTTCTCTTGTTCATCTGGAAGCATAGAAGACACTCTCTGTAATGAAGATAACATATCAAGATAGTTGTTCTTCGACATGTTCTGAGTAACTCCAGATCTTTCTCCAATCCAGGCTCCTGTAGCAATAGCGCTTTCAACTCTGTGTGTGAACAAAGTAGATTTAGCAACAGTCTTTACTGAATAGAATTTTTTTCTCTTTGCAACTTTCTGCAATGTATATTGAATATCTTTTACTAATATATTCATATTTACCCTAAATAAATCAGCTAACAAATCTCCAGACAATTTAATTCTCTTATTAGCATAATGGTCTTTGTCTGTTCTCAATCCATCATCTTGTTTAGCTTGTAAGAATTGTTTAAGCATTTTACATAAGTTAATAGCTTTCTCCATTCTGTTTTCTTTTGTTAAACCAATGTGAGGCAAGAAGTATGAATCAACTCTCTGTTTCACTCTATCTAATATTTCCTTTTCCGTTCCTTGTATTCCAGATAATTCAGCAACCTGCATGAATGCACCCTTAGGTTGCTGTATCTTAGCATATTCGTACAAGTTAACAATAACAGCATCATCTTGTCTTCCAATATACTTAGCAATTTCAGCTTCAGTTAATATCCCAAGAGCTTTAATCATAACAAGAGCTGGAATATTCTTTAATCTTGAGAATGTAACTTCCAATATGCCTTCAGCTGTTTCTGAAATAGTAGTAGGAATTCTATAAGGTCCTCTTTGAGAAAACATACGTAATGTTAATCCTCTTCTGCCTTCTTCTATAAATGGCTGGTTAGGAGCAAGATCCTCAGCCATAACAATAACTCTTTCATTTCCGTTAACAATAAAGTATCCTCCAGGGTCAAGAGGATCTATTAATGCTTCTCTTAATTCATCTTTACTCATATCATGAGTGTTACATATATCGCTTTTTACTATAACTGGTATCCTTCCAATTTCAACTTCAGCGCTATCAGAATTATCTCCAAAATTAACTGTTATCTCTACATAGATTGGAGCAGAATAAGTTATTCTTCTCAGTCTAGCTTCAGTTGGAGTTATTAATGAAATGCTTCCATCTGATTCAGTAACATTAGGCTTTCCAATTCTTACTTTTCCAAATTTTATTTTTACCTCATCTTGGGGAATAGTATCGTTAAGTTCGTAAACAATTTGCTGCATCCTTCTTGTAACAAAATCGTTGAAACTTCTAATACTTGATTCTACTAGTGAATGTTGTTGTAAATACTTCTTTATCAGAATGTGTTTATCAGCAACGCTCATGCCACCACCCTAAAATAAACATTTATTTTGTCTCTGAATTTTCTTTCAATTTGAATAACGTCTCCAGAAGCACAACCCTCAGGCAATGCACCATCATCAGCTTTTATTCTCGGTAATTGTGAAACGGATATATTATATTTCTCTAGAATTTTCTTAACCTCTTCGGTTTTTAGCTTTGTATGTTTTGGTTGGAGGGCGTGCATTTTTAATCGAAAAAATCATAATTGTTTATGACTTTGAAGGTAAAATAGAATTGCAAAAAGTGGTTTTTAAATGTTGCGCTTTAATGTCGGTATGCAAAGTTTAAGTATGTTGATATAAAAAGTCAACTTTGCTTAAATGGCCCCGATGGTCTTCATGCTCCGCAGTGAGGAGCTCCACAGCGTAAGCGAGGAAGTCCGCAACAAGAGAGAATGAAGATATATTCAAATTGTAAAAGTTTAATGGCATCAAAAGTTACTTGTTCACTTTTGTGTGTTCAAATCCCTCATTGTTAAATGGCCCCGATGGGATTTGAACCCACGACACCCGCGTTAAGAGCGCGGTGCTCTGACCAGGCTGAGCTACGAGGCCGTATAATTAATGTCCAAAAATCTGTATTTAACTGTTGCTATTTAGTATAATTTTTAAACTATTTAATAGAAAAAATTTCTATGATTGGATCAATAGATCACAAAGCAGATATATGTCTTTTTTTAGAACCTTCTGAAATTGTGGCTATGGCTTCTGCAACTCTTGAAGGAGTGCTTATTATGGCTCACAATATTAAAAGTCAAGGAACATTTTCTATAACTGTAAATAATGCACGCCAATATGAAAATGGAGGAGGAATAGGTATAGAAGATCAGGGTTATCATAGAAATGCTACGGACTTTAGGATAAATGTTTTTGTAGGAGACCAATTCTACCGCCTTCTTGTTTCAAACGGAGGAATAGGAACAAGAACTAGATTAAGAGATGGAAGTAAAATTGATATTAGTGATATTTCTAAGCTAGAATCAACTGAAAGAATGTATTTAGAAGATTTAATCTTTTATAGAGATAATAAAGATAGGTTACATTAATTTACTTAATCTTTTCAGCTAACTTAACAATATCATTCTCACTTAAAGCTCCAACCTTCATATCTACAGCTTTTCCATTCTTGAATGCAATAGTTGTAGGAATACTCATGACTCCAAAATTCATCGCAACATCTTGTGCACCATCGACATTAAGCTTTGCAAACTTAACTCCGGTAACTTTGCCAGAGGCTTTCTCAAAGTTAGGGGCCATTATTTTACAAGGACCACACCAATCCGCATAAAAGTCAACAATTACTGAACCTTTGGCAATAGAAGAGTTAAAATTCTTTGATGTTAAAACCTCAATATTTCCAGCCATAAAAGATTAGATAAAAAACAATTAATAAATATTACGGTTCACTTAATAATAACTTGTCAACAAACAATCAAATAACTTATATAGTAAATTTAATTGATAAGGGAATGAAAAAAAGGGTTGAAGATAAAAATCTAAAAATATGTTATGTTCTAATTTTCATTCTTTTGCTATTTCTTCAATATAATTATTCCCAAATTTATCAACGCAAACTCTAGGATATATTTGTATTACAGAATATCCTTCATTAATACATTCATCAAGACCATCAATCTCATTATCCATTTTATTATCAAAATATTTTCCAGCCTCGTAAAGTGCAAAAGCTCCGGCTGAGTATACTATAATCATTATCACTACAAATCCAATTATTTTTATCATGTCAAAAAAGAATTATTTTAGTATTTAAATGCAGAGAAGACTTCGATTATCTTTGAAGTAAAAATATTACAACTTTTAACAATACATTTATTAATTAAAAAGATTAATTGTTAAAATGAGAAAGAACATACTTTTTTTGATAGTTCTAGTAATTCTTGTATTAATATCAGCTTATTATTCTCTGAATTATTCTCAAGAAGAAAATCTTGGATGGATTGAGGGCAATTTGTTAAATAGCGAAGTAGTTAAGGTCAGTGAGTGCAACTATAATTCTGAAGAAGTTTATTACTTTGAATCTCCAGAATGTTGCGATTTTATAAATCACTTATATAATTCTAAAGGAGAGATTATATGTTCTTTTGGAGGAATAGCTGGAACAAATACCTGCCCTGATTTTGATATTTCCTCATGCATTAAAAATATTTGGAATATTCCAAATAACGATAATCTTACTAATTGCAAAGTATGGAAAGACGACTGTAATACTTGTACAAAACAAGGTTGTACAGAAATCGCATGTTCTGAACGTACAGGAATTAAGTGTATTGAGTATAACTCAGAAAGTAATGCAGAATATAAAAATTTAGAAGAATATGCTTTGTCAATAGATTACTCATGCAATAAAGATTCAGACTGTGTTATAAAAGACATTCATAACTGTTGTGGCTATTACCCTGCATGTGCAAATAAGAATGCAAGAACAGATCCTGATTTTGTAAGCAAATTCTGTTCTGAAGAAGGATTATATTCGGTATGTGGATGGGCATCAATAAAAAGTTGTGGGTGTCTAAATAATAAATGCCAAGGCGTTTTTTAGATCTCTAAACTAATCATATTCTTTCTAAAATAATATAAAATTGTTAAATTTTAATTACTTTCTTCTTCTTTTATCAATATCGAAAATTTGGTTAAGACTTTCAAGTTCATCAGCATATTCGCCATAACCTTTAACAATCTTCTCTCTAGAAGGAAAAGTATATCTTACTACTTCAGCAACTTCAGTCGGAAAAACAGCTGCTTCAACATCTTCAAGTGAAACCCTATATATCTCGCCTCTAGCTTCATTTCTACTACTTGATAATTTATCTCGTCTTACTACAAATAATCCTCTTCCAAAATCCCAGTGACCAACTGCCCCATTATATTCTATTCCAAGCTCTCCATAGTTTTCTTGATATTTATAATGTCTTAATTTGCCGTCTATAAAGATTTTAGCAACTGTTTGAAAACCAGTGGATTCAACACCGTGAGCCATCAATTTAAGCCCAAATCTTTTATTAAATTCAACTCCTGCTTGGAACAATCTTTTTCTTTCTTCATCACCAAAAAAACATATTGTGGTCCATGACGTCTAACTAGTTCTTGATGCATATAATCTGAAATTAGCTGAAATCCATTATCGTCTTTCATAAAAAAAACACTAAAAATGGCCGTTTTAAACCTTTCTATTAGTAACTACTAAGAAGTAACTATTCACCACAACCACTTCTCTGTGTTTGATTACAAGAATTACACTTTATTGCGCAATTACCTATTCTCTTCGCAGAACCGCCACATAATCCACACACAAGTCCTTCATCACTCGTAAACAATGTAAGCTCTCTTTGCTCTTCTTTCAAAGCAGGAATTTCAATTGTAGGAATCTCAACTTCTATCATTTGAGTTTTACCAAATGTATTAAGCATGAACTGTGAAATGTAATCCACAATTGAAGAAGCGGTTCTTATTGTTGTTCTGCTCTTATCTAATTCTCCTTGTTCTTCTCCGTTTCTTACAAATCCGCTAGGTTCAAACTTCTGATGCCTGAATTTACCAAACAATTCGTTAACTGAAACTCCATACTGTAAGTTCATTGATGAAGATAAAGCCCAAGCATCAATTAAACCGCGAACAGTAGAACCTTGTTTAGCCATTGTTACAAATATTTCTCCAGGTCTACCGTCATCATAAAGTCCTACAGTCAAATAACCTTTCTGATCTGCAAGTTCAAACTTATGAGTAATTGACTTTCTTGTTTGAGGCATATATTCTCTAGATTGTTTAACCGTAACAACTTCCGCTTTCTTTGCCATCTCCCCTTCAGTCTTTTTAACATTCAAAGGCTGAGATCTTTTTGAGTTCTCACGGTAAATTGCAACAGCTTTTAGTCCGCGTTCCCATGCAAACATGTACGCATCCATTATCTCTTCAATCGTAGCAGATTCAGGCATGTTAATTGTCTTAGAAATTGCTCCAGAGATATATGGCTGGCAAACTGCCATCATTAATACATGTCCTTTGTAATGAATAGAACGTTTGCCTTTAGCAGCCTTAAATGCACAATCAAATACTGGCAAATGTTCCACTTTCAAGTTAGGAGCTCCCTCAATAGTATCATTTTTATTAATATAATCAAGAATATTTTTCACATCTACCTCATCATACCCCAATCTACCAAGGGCAAGGCCAACAGAACGATTAACTATTTTTAACATTCCTCCTCCAGAAAGAACTTTGTATTTGACAAGAGCGATATCAGGTTCAATTCCTGTTGTATCGCAATCCATCATAAATGCAATTGTTCCTGTAGGAGCTAAGACTGTGGCCTGAGAATTCCTAAATCCATATTGTTTACCAAGTTCATAAGCATCGCTCCAAGAATCCCATGCTTCATTTACCAAAAATCTCAAATCATAAGGAATTTTATTTACATCGATGTCTTTTACATGATCACGATGCATTGCAATAACTTGAAGCATTGAATCCCTATTCTCAGCATATCTAGGGAAAGGACCAACAATTGAAGCAATATTAGCAGATGCCTTGTAAGCCTGTCCGCACATCAAAGCAGTTATAGCAGCTGAAACTGCTCTACCCTCATCAGAATCATAAGGCAATCCAAAGCTCATTAATAATGCTCCTAAATTAGCATATCCTAATCCAAGAGGTCTAAAATCATGAGAGTTCTGAGCTATCTTTTCAGTTGGGTAAGAGCTTCCATCTACAAGTAATTCCATAGAAGTAATAAATCTATCAACAACTTTCTTAAAAGACATAGCATCAAATTTTCCCTCACTAGTCAAGAATTTCATCAAATTAATAGATGCTAAGTTACAGGCAGAATCATCTAAAAACATGTACTCGCTGCACGGATTAGACGCATTAATTCTACCAGAAACTTTTGAAGTATGGTATTTGTTTATTATAGTATCAAATTGCATTCCAGGGTCACCACAAATATGCGTTCCCTCAGCAATCTTACGCAATATATCCGTTGCCTTAAATGTATCAGAAACCTTACCATCCTTCACAAACTTTGTCTGCCATTCTCCATCAGTTTTAACAGCATCCATGAAAGAGTCAGAGGCTCTTACAGACATATTACAATTCTGGAAAGCAATAGAAGCATAGGCTTCTCCATTCATTCCTCCAGAATATCCTTGTTCAATCAAAGCCCAAGCTTTCTTCTCCTCTTTTTGCTTAGACTCTATAAAATCAATAACATCTGGATGGTCAACATTCAGAATTTCCATTTTAGCTGCCCTTCTAGTCTTTCCTCCGGACTTAATAGCTCCAGCATAAGCATCATATCCTTTCATAAAAGATAAAGGACCGCTACTCTTTCCCCCCCCAGTCAATTTTTCCTTACTGCTTCTTAGAGTAGAACGATTAGTTCCAGTACCAGATCCAGCTTTGAAAAGATTAGCTTCAGCTACTTGAACAGTCATAATAGAATCCATTGTATCTTCCATACTTTGAATGAAACATGCAGAACACTGAGGTCTATCCATTGTTTTTTGAGATTTGACTACTTTTCCGCTAGCCTCATCCCAAACATAAGCTGAGACTCCTCCAGCAATTGGATTATATTCCTGTATTCCAACATTAAACCAAACAGGAGAATTGAAAATAGACATCTGATTTAAACATATAGAAGCTATCTCATCTCTTAATGAATCAGCCTGCTCTTGACTGAAATATCTTTGTTTTACTGCCTGTCTTCCTATAAATCTAGAAACTCTTCCTATAATCTTCTCAACAGAGTCCTCTCTTTCTCCTTTAGCCTGGTCACCCCAAAAATATTTACTAGCAACAACTTTCAAAGCAAGACTGCTCCAAAAATCAGGTTTCTTTACACCCTTCTGAGTAAACACAACTTTACCCATGTCATCTGTAACTGCAACATCTTCAGACACCCAGTTTATCTCTTTACCAAACATATCATATTTGTAAGCGCCTCTTCCAAGTCTTGTAAAGTATCTATCTACTAAAGAATTAGGATTTGCAAATTCACTTGTTTGTTTTGAACCGAATGAAATAGAATTAGAATTGTTATCTTGGTTTGTGTTATTTTCAAAATTCATTCTTTTTGGCCTCTTTTTATCGTCGATAAAAAATATTTCTAATTATTTTTTTCAACTTATCGCACACAAACAAATTCTATATTTAAACTTTTATATGGTTTAGAAAACACCAAATTAATTTTCCAGTAGTAATCGCTTTTTGTTCGTTTTATTTCTTTACCATGGCAGTAAATTGAGCATCATCAGGTAAATCCAAAGATATTTTCTTAACCTCATTATTTATTTTAATAAATTCTTCATATGTTATATTATTTTCTCTTTTATATTTACACCAATCGCAATATTTTCCACCACAAGCCGGCCATTCAGTAGCATTTTCGATGCTTTTTACAAGTTCAAGAGTATCCTTCTTTAACTTTTCAAGCTGCTCTTTGTTTCTTTCAGAAACAATTTTCTGATTGAAATTTAGAAAATGCCATATTAATCTAACTTTAATGTCTTTTCCAAAAGTCTCACGCAGCCCAATATCATAAAATGCAAGTTGCCTGTCTTTCTCAAAATCCTCTTTCTTTTTCATTGACTGATTAGTCTTATAATCATGAACCTCATAAACTCCATCTTCTCCTAAATCCAATCTATCAATAAATCCTTGAATCTTGTATTTTCCTTCTTCGTCTAAAGGAAAAAGAATTTTATGTTCTATAGCAATTACTTTTTGATTAAAAGGTTTATTTTTAGTATAATAATCTACTAAGAATCTAATTCCTTTATTGTAATTATCTATTTCATCCCCATTAATTATTCCCACATCTTCTTTTTCTATGTTTTTTATCCAGTTTTCTGTAAAGTATTCAATCAGTTCATCTACAGTAACTTCTCTATGTTTTACTTGATGATAAAGCCATTCCAGTGCTTCATGAGTCATTGTACCCAAGAATAGAGGCATTGCAGTTGGAATAGGTGGAGAAAGTTTATCAATATACCTTAATTTGTAGAACTCAGGACATGATTCATAAAGCCACAAACGAGAATGCGAGAATATCTTCTCACCATTTTTTTCATCACTTTTTCCATTTCTTACAGCCATTTAATCAATCACCATGTCACAAACACAAAAGCCCATATTATAAAAATATGTCTATGAACTCTTAATAGAATGGTTTTTAAAGTAGTTAACTTTACAATAATTAATAACTGTTCTGGTATGTTCTGCTATACAGGACTACTTTTTTGATAAGGCTTTCTTTAGATTAATTGACCCATCACATGATTTTATGAGTAAATAAGAGGAACTTTTAGGAAAGAAAGCATTTATTACTCTTTTCATATTTTTCTGAACTAATTTAATTGCAGGAATAAAATCTTCATCTCCTGAAACTATTATTGCTACATCATAAAGATTTTCATAATCTCCTTGGATTAAATCTGTTGCTAAATAAACATCATCTCCTTTTATGATATATTCTATCTTTCCATCCTCAAGTAAAATTTTCTTAAGATTACACAAGACTACATTAAAGTTTGGAATCTTCTTTAGTTTATCCAAGAATACTAGATGATTATTATATTTACCAATATCCTTCTCTTTGTCTAATAAAGCAACATAATAATTACAACTTTCCTTTTAGTTTCCAATTTTTTAATTAATTCTTCAAATCTAATTTTAAGTCCATATCTTTTTAAATTATTATCTAAATTGCTTCCATCTATAAAAATTGCAACTCTTTGATCTTGCATATAATAGACATTATACCCAAGTTATAAAATTTATCTTCTAGCTACTCTTCTAGAAACTTTTCTCTTCAAGATTGCTTTTCTTCTGCTTCTTCTAATAATTTTTCTCATATCAAATAAATGTAAAAATTGTTTTTAAACTTATCTAATGAGCTCATTCAAAACTTTCAAAAAATAATCAACATCTTTTTTTGTTAAATCAATAGATAAGGAAACTCTAATAGAACTATTCATCTCTTTACTAGATAATCCAATCGCCTTAAGAGCAGAATCTTCAACTTCTTTTTTAGAATCACAAGCACTCCCTCTAGAAACATAGATTCCTTTTGCAGATAAATCAAACATTAATCGTTCGGAGTCAACTCCATCAAAACAGACAAAGATATTATTTGCAAGTCTTTCTTCATCAGGTCCAATTATTCTTCCTCCAATTTTAATTAATCCTTCAGTCAAGTATTTTCTAATTTCATCAACTCTTTTCCAATCTTCTTTCATACTCAATTCAATAGCCTTGCTCATACCAACAATTCCAAGAGTATTCTCTGTTCCACTCCTAAGCCCTTTTTCTTGCCCTCCACCATGAATAAGTGCAGAAAACTTAATTCCCTCACGAACATAAAGTATTCCAATTCCCTTTGGCCCTCCAATCTTATGGGCAGAAGCTGAAAGTAAGTCAATATTCCAATCATGAACAAGAATTCGCATTTTACCAAAAGTTTGAGCAGCATCAGTATGAAATAAAACTCCTTTGCTCTTACAAATATCTCCAATCCTTTTCAAGTCCTGCACAGTGCCAAAGATATTATTTCCATGCATCACAGAAACAAACAAAGTCTCAGAATCAATATTTTTTTCAATAAAATCAATGTCAACAAACCCATCCTTATATACAGGAATTTCTATTATTTTATATCCCCAATTTGCAAAAAGTTTAGCAGTCTCACGAATAGAAGGGTGTTCAATAGATGAAATTAATATCTTTTTTTTCTGCGAAGTATGTGCAAGCCCAGAAAAAATCCAATTGTTTGATTCTGTAGTACCAGAAGTAAAATATATTTCATGTGCCTTTGCCCCAATTGCTCTTGAAATTTGAGTTCTAGATTCTAAAACTAATTTAGAAGCTTTATCCCCTAAATCATGTGAAGAACTAGGATTTCCGTAATTAGAAAGCATAGCTTCATTCATAACTTTAACAACTCCAGGATAAACCTTTGTAGTAGATGCATTATCAAAGTATAATTCTTTCATAATCAAATATGTTCAATAGGGCTTTTAACACTTGCCTTTATTAGATGAGGCCCTATAAATTAACCATATATAAATTATACTAGTAAGGCTTTTAATCTTAACAATCTAAAATTAATTATGAAACTTCTATCCTGGAACGTAAACGGAATTCGCTCAATAATAAAAAAAGATTCTATTAAAAATATTGAAAAAGAAAACCCTGACATAATATGCTTGCAAGAAATAAAAGCCAATCAAGACCAAGTAGACAAAATCTTTGAAGGCTACGAGAACCATATATGGAACTCTGCAGAAAAGAAAGGCTATTCAGGAACCGCCATATTCAGTAAAATTAAACCTTTATCGGTAAAGTTTGGAAAAGAATTACTTGAAGATAATGAGGGCAGAGTTATTGTAGCAGAGTTCAATCATTTCTTTTTAGTAAATGTTTACACTCCAAATTCTCAAAGAGGTCTATTAAGACTAAAAGAAAGATTAGTTTGGGATAAGAAATTCTTAGCCTTAATGAAAAGTCTTGAAAATAAAAAACCAGTTGTATTCTGTGGAGACTTAAATGTGGCACATAAAGAAATTGATATTGCAAGACCAAAAGACAATGTAAAAAACGCAGGTTTCACTCCAGAAGAAAGAGCAAGTTTTGACAATTACATAAGTCATGGATTCATAGATTCATTCAGACACTTTAATCCAAATGCTAAAGACAGCTATACTTGGTGGAGTCCTATGCATAATGCAAGATCAAAGAACATAGGTTGGAGAATAGACTATTTCTGCATTTCAAATTCATTAAAGAGTAATTTAACTTCTGCACATATTTTAAAAGAAATTAATGGAAGCGATCATTGTCCAATTTCGATAAACTTAAAGTTCAATTGAGATTACAACCAGAAATCTTAATCAATTCTTCAAAGTTTTTAACTCCATAAACTATTTGTTTTCCTATCTGCCAAGCAGGAACTCCCCCTTCAGGGCACTCTTGAGCCTTCTCACACAATATTGTATTGATATTATCTTTTGCATTTCCAAACAATTCAAGTTGAGACTCACAATCAGGGCATGTCCTAGAAGTGTAAAGAACAGCATTCTTTTCATTTAAACAAGTAGCAAGCTTTTCTTTCTCGTCTTCTCCCAATACATACCCAGTAGTTTTAGAAAACCAATCTGAAAAATAGTAAAGAC
>Ga0194121_10001092_pt1 | contig 47274 bp, 48 predicted proteins | sample TA2MahCa50mmetaG_FD_148609 | JGI IMG/M metagenome (GOLD analysis project Ga0194121, IMG submission 148609) | Freshwater microbial communities from Lake Tanganyika, Tanzania - TA2015020 Mahale Deep Cast 50m | ecosystem: Environmental > Aquatic > Freshwater > Lake | place: Tanzania: Lake...
GTCGTCGGGTTCCCTTTTTACCGGTACCCGCCTGCCGCAAAGGCCCCCCGGGGGTCACGGTTTTGGTCACGGTTCCAGTCCGAAAACAGTCACGGTGAGGGGATACCACAGGAAGGCACAAGAAACACCGGCAGGCCACAAACCCCTTGATAGGCTTGCGCCTGCCGTTGTATGGTGTGTTCTGCTATGGCCTGGTGTTTCTACCTAGATCAAATTCCTAAACCGCGGGTCGTACGTTCAATTCGTATCGGGGGCACCAAACTTTTTCTTCTGACTTCAGGCCGTTGCACCGTCGATCTCGCTGAGAGCTGCTCCCCTATTGCACCAGTCTGTGAGTCTGGTGCCTGTTCCCGTTCTCAGCACTAATCTTTTGTGACCCCGACTGTGACCCCAGCCGCGAATTCACCCACCTGAAAACAGTTACCTCTTTGATTCATTTGGTCGGGGCGAGAGGATTTGAACCTCCGACATCCTGCTCCCAAAGCAGGCGCGCTACCGGGCTGCGCTACGCCCCGACATCTTCAAGAATGTTGAATGGTGCATGCTGAACGAACTCTCAGATACCTTCAATTACAATTTAATATTCATCATTACATATTCACCATTATGGTGCTAAGCAATTCTCGCAGCTTCCCAAACGCTTTTGCCCGATGGCTGATCCGGTTTTTTTCTTCGGAGGACAATTCTGCCAGTGTCTTGCCAAATTCGGTCACGAAAAATACCGGGTCGTATCCAAAGCCCTTCGAGCCAACCGGTGCGTCCGTGATGGTGCCATATAATTCTCCGATTGTGACGTGTACGCCATCGGACGGGAACGCGAACGCCGCCACCGTGAGGAATCGGGCAGTTCGCCTGCCAGTCGGTACACCGGACAGCTCCTGAATCAGCTTCCGGCAATTATCCTCATACGTCGCCTGCTCACCGGCATACCGCGCGGCGTAGATACCCGGACGCCCCTCCAACGCATCGACTTCCAAACCCGTGTCGTCCGCCACAGCCGGGAGACCGGTCGCGGCAGCGATCTCCCTCGCCTTTTTCACGGCGTTAGCTTCGCAGGTCGCCCCATCTTCGACAACCTCCGGCGCGTGAGGAAATTCGTCCAATGTCCTGATTGTGACACCCAATCCATCCAAGAGCGCGGCCACCTCCGCTCCCTTGTGTCGATTGCGCGTCGCCAGCACAATTTCTTTCAGCGCCGGCACGTCAGTTAAGCTCGCCGATTAAATCCTTCTGCATGGCGATAAGCCGCTGAATCGCTTGCCAGCCCAGCGCCAAAAATTCGTCCATGTCCTGCTTGGCAAAAGGCGTACGTTCAGCCGTCCCCTGAACCTCGACATATCGGCCACAGCCCGTCATTACAAGATTCATGTCCACTTCGGCCATTGAATCCTCGGTGTAGGCCAAATCCACCATCACTTCGCCGCCCACCTTCCCCACACTCACCGCCGCCAGGTAGTCTGTCAGCGGCAGGCGTTTGATCATATCCTTCTTCTTCAAGGCCAGAGAGGCATCGGCGAGCGCGATGAACGCTCCGGTAATCGATGCCGTCCTGGTTCCTCCATCGGCCTGAATCACATCGCAATCGATCCAGATCGACCGCTCCCCCAATTGCGACAAATCCGTGACGGAGCGCAACGCGCGTCCCACCAGTCGCTGAATTTCTAGGGTTCTGCCCCCTTGTTTTCCCTTCACCGCCTCACGGGGAGACCGATCATGAGTGGCACGCGGCAACATCGCATATTCTGCTGTGACCCATCCGGTCCCTTTACCCTTGAGAAACGGCGGAACTTTTTCTTCAATCGAAGCGGTGCAAATGACCTTGGTATCGCCCATTTCGATCAGAACCGCGCCTTCCGCGTGTTTGATAAAATTTCTGGTCACTTTCACCGGACGGATTTGATCTTTCCGCCGCCCGTCAAACCTCACCAACCCCGCGATCCCGCTCATTGCCATGCCCCTTTACCACGTGTGGAAGGAATGAGACGGATTATAGTGAAGGCGTCACGAAAGCGCAAACTACTGGTTGGATTGGGGAGTAACCCCTGCACAAAAAAAGAAGAATCTGACCAAATTCGGCAATTTATCTGATGCTCGCTTGAGCGACTCACTCTCTAAGAAGTACGAAGCAGACCGCCGGACTTGACGTTTTTCCTGAATTCCAGGGAACACCAGACCTTGCTGAACAATCACACGCTTCGCGTGGTCGATGACGAGGAATCGATCCGGCACGTCCTTGGGTATCTTCTCATCTCGCTCGGCTATACCATTGAATTTGCAGTCGATGCGCGGGGTACCCGCTTCTTGGACATGCCCCTGATCTCCTGGGTTACCGTCCGGCCTAACTGTCACCCTACACCCCAATTGCTCGGGCCGGTCAATCTGTGCTGACGCTGAGGTACGCTTGAAAAAGTGGACGCCTGCAACCTGCAATCAGAGGTCTGAAGAAATGAGATCGAACGAGTTCCGCGACAGAACTATACGAAGGAGTTCCGACATCAGGCTGTGCAGTTAGTTCAGGACCAGGAATTAATCACGCCTGAAGCGGTGAGATAACTGGCGATGTCGGAGAAGACGTTCGAGAACTGGGTGTTTCAAACTAGGCCTGGCCAACGCGTGACACGGGGGCCAGTAGCAACCCATGACGAAACTAGAGACGGAGGTCTCTCGGCTGCAGCGCAAGGGCCAAGACTTCTTTGCCTGTCCTCGTTTACCAAACACGAGCACCGTCGCTGAGAACGCCGTCAGCTGCCGGTCGCACATAAACATTATGCAGGTTCGTAATTCAAATTCGGCGAGAGCCAGCGTTCGACGGTCCGAAGATCCATTCCTTTTCGTCTGGCATAGTCCTCGACCTGGTCCCTACCGATCTTGCCGACGGCGAAGTATCGGGCGTCCGGATGGGCAAAATAGAATCCGCTCACGGATGCAGCCGGCCACATCGCGAAGCTCTCGGTAAGCGTAATCTCCGCGTTGGTCTCCGCCGACAAGAGATCGAACAACAGCCGCTTCTCAGTATGATCCGGGCAAGCCGGGTAGCCCGGTGCCGGACGGATCCCGCGGTATCGTTCACGTATCAACTCGTCATTCGTCAATCGTTCGCCCTTACCGTAGCCCCACTCCTCGCGCACCCTCTCATGGAGAAATTCCGCGAAGGCTTCGGCCAACCGATCGGCGAGCGCCTTGGCCATGATCGAATTATAGTCGTCGTGGTCCTGGTCGAATCGTTTACAGAGTTCATCCAGTCCAATGCCGGCCGTCACGGCAAAGGCACCGAGGTAATCCTGTCGCCTAGACTGTTTTGGGGCCACGTAATCGGCGAGACACAGATTCGGCTGCCCTTCAGGTTTTTCAGACTGCTGACGAAGATGATGGACCGTCGTGAGCACGGTCTTGCGCGACGCATCCGTGTACAGCTCGATATCATCGCCGGCCGACGCGGCAGCAAAGAAGCCGTAGGCACCCTTGGCCGTGAGCCACTGCTTCTGGACGATCTCGTCCAAGAGCCGGCGCGCGTCGTCGTACAATTCCTTAGCCTTGGCGCCGACCGTCGCGTCGTCAAAGATCGTCGGATAACGCCCCCTCAGTTCCCACGTGTGAAAGAACGGCGACCAATCGATGAACGGAATGAGCTCTACCAGCGCCTGTACACCGATGACTCGAGTCCCGAGAAAGGCCGGCGTTGGAATATCGAGCACCGCCCAGTCAGTCTCAAGGTGATGGGCCCGCGCCAAAACGATCGCCAATACCGGCTTGGCACTTTTATCGTGATGTGCTTGTCTCATCCGCTCGTAGTCCTCGCGCACCTGCCGAACAAAGCTTGGCCTCTGCGTCTGACTTACGAGGCTTCCAACCACGCCGACTGCGCGAGAAGCATCCAGCACATGCACGACACCCGGTCCATATGATGGGGCGATCTTCACCGCTGTGTGGGCTTTGCTCGTCGTGGCCCCGCCGATGAGCAACGGCACATCAAACCCTTCCCGGGTCATTTCCTTGGCTACATGCACCATTTCGTCAAGCGATGGCGTGATGAGACCGCTCAAACCGATAATGTCCGCCTTCTTATCCTTCGCTGCATTCAGAATCTTTTCGCACGGAACCATTACGCCAAGATCAATCACCTCATAGTTGTTGCAACCGAGCACCACCCCAACGATGTTTTTCCCGATATCGTGAACATCGCCCTTTACCGTCGCCAGCACCACTCGCCCCTGAGCCTGGAAGTTACCGATGCGCTGTTTTTCCTCTTCCATGAAGGGCATCAAATACGCCACCGCCTTCTTCATGACACGGGCACTCTTGACCACTTGCGGCAAGAACATCTTGCCAGAGCCGAACAAGTCGCCGACGACGTTCATGCCGGCCATGAGCGGCCCTTCGATCACCGCGAGCGGTCTCGGATAGCGCTGTCTCGCTTCCTCCGTATCCTGATCGATGTAGTCTGTAATCCCCTTTACCAGCGCATGGGCCAGGCGCTCTTCGACCGTGCCTTTCCGCCATTCATCATCCTTGACCGCGGTCTTGCCTTTCGCCTTCACTGTCTCAGCAAAAGCCACCAACCGCTCAGTTGCATCAGGACGCCGGTTCAGCAATACATCCTCTATAAGCTCAAGTATGTCTTTAGGAATCTCATCGTAAACTGTGAGTTGGCCAGCATTTACGATACCCATGTCCAGCCCGGCCTTGATCGCATGATAGAGGAAGACTGCGTGCATCGCCTCTCGCACCACATTGTTGCCGCGGAACGAAAAGGAAATATTGCTAACGCCACCACTGACCTTGGCCCCTGGAAGATTCTGTTTAATCCAGCGCGTCGCCTCGATGAAATTCACCGCATAGCCGTTGTGCTCCTCAATGCCAGTCGCCACCGTCAGCACGTTCGGATCGAAGATGATGTCTTGCGGAGGAAATTCAACCTGCTCGGTGAGAATCTTATAAGAACGGGCACAGATCTCCTTCTTTCGCTCCAGTGTGTCCGCTTGGCCCTGTTCGTCAAACGCCATCACAACTACGGCTGCTCCGTACCGGCGGATGAGCGTAGCCTGTTCGATAAACTTGGCCGCTCCTTCCTTGAGACTGATGCTATTGACGATGGCCTTGCCTTGGATATTTCGCAGGCCTGTTTCCAGCACCTCCCACTTGGAGCTATCCACCATGATCGGCACTTTGCAGATATCTGGCTCCGACGCGACCAAGCGAAGAAATGTCTCCATCGCCGCCGTAGAGTCGAGCATGCCCTCGTCCATGTTGATGTCGATGATCTGCGCGCCACCCTCGACTTGTTGCCGCGCGACGGACAGAGCCGCTTCGTAGTCACCAGCCAAGATCAGTCTGGCAAAAGCCGGTGAACCAGTGACATTGGTCCGCTCACCGATGTTCACGAAATTCGAGTCCGGACGGATTGTGATCGCCTCAAGACCGCTCAATCGCGTATGGGACTCAACGGAAGGGATCGGTCTTGGCGATATACCACAAACTGATTCTGCGATCAGCTTGATGTGGGACGGAGTTGTCCCGCAGCAGCCGCCGACGATATTCAACCAACCATTCTGCGCCCAGTCGCGCAGTTGAGGTGCAAGCGATTCCGGCGTTTCAGGAAATCCAGTCGGCAAAAGTGGATTCGGCAAGCCGGCGTTGGGATGGGCACTCAGATAGATCGGCGCGATCTGCGACAGTTCCTCGATTAACGGCCGCATCTCTTTCGGCCCTAGTGCACAATTCAACCCCGCGCTGAGCAACGGCACATGGGAAATAGAATTCCAAAATCCTTCGACCGTCTGGCCTGTCACACCGCGATTGCTCCCGGCTTGAATGAAGGTGACAGAGGCCATAATCGGCACTCGCCGTGAGCCGGAGGCAAACGCCTGCTGAATGGCAAAAAACGCCGCTTTTGCGTTCAGCGTGTCAAAAATTGTTTCGACGAGCAGCAGATCGGCGCCACCATCGAGCAACCCGCGAACTTGTTCTCCGTAGGCTTCGACCAACTCCTCATAGGTCGTGCCCCGCGCAGCCGGCTTGTTGACATCAGTGGAAATCGATGAGGTCTTCGTCGTCGGCCCGATTGCCCCGGCGACGAAACAGCGCCGCGCTGGCTGTGCCGTCTGTACCTGCCTAACTGCGCGCCGCGCGCACTCTGCTCCGGCTTTCGAAAGTTCATAGCCGAGCTTGTCCATTCCATAATCAGCCAGCGATATCTTCTGTGAATTGAAGGTGTTGGTTTCAACGATATCGGCGCCGGCCTCCAAGTACTGTCGATGAATATCTTCGATAATTGCCGGTTGCGTGATATTGAGGAGATCGTTGTGCCCCTTGAGGTCCCTCTTCCAGTCTTTGAATCGCTCGCCGCGAAACGCGGCCTCGTCCAGCTTGCGCTGCTGGATCATCGTCCCCATGGCGCCGTCAAGGATGAGGATGCGTTCTTTGAGCAACGATTCAATTATGGGTGTATTTGTTTGATCCACAAGCGCCAATCTCCCGTTCGCCATTCGTAAGAGGGCTATAATACTGGACGGGGTCCGGACCGGCAAGCTCAACACTTTCTTGACAGATCTTCAACCCTGCCGATACGATGTCCCCGCGCTGAGAGGAACCTATTGCTCTGCCGACACCTGCAGTATAGCCTGAGCTGGTTGCTCCTGTTGGGGTTCCTGGTGGCGTTCTCGCTGGGCACGCCGCAACCCTGCGCCGCCGCCCCTTACTTTGAGGACGGCTTTCTTGGACTAACCCAAGCCGAATTGCACACGAAGCTCGGCCTACCCCAGGCGGTGCGGGACCGGAAATCGGCGTTGCGCCTGTTCACGTACTATCCGATTGCAGATTGGGCAACCTATTTCAGCAAGCTGGTGTCGCCGGAGAACGGCGAGGATGTGTATACGTTCACACGTGACGCGACTGAGATCCGGTATTCGTTCAGTTATGTCGGCGACCCCACCGATGATAGCGAACATCGGCTTTTGTTTGTCCGACTCGTCGATATCGAATTATCTCCGCCCGTTCCGATGGCCTTGCTGCCGTCGCTGATTCCAGAATTTCGCCCATCGGTTAATTCGACTGCCCCTGCCTTCCGCTCCAACATCTGGGTATTGTTGTTCAAAGGGGATTCTTCGCCAGAGGCCGGGTTTATCGTGAAAGAGCAAGGAAGGGAGCAGCTGGACTGGCGGCTGAGTTATCAATTGTTTTCGATGCGCGGCCTTCCCGATCATCTCACCCCTCATGCTCTGATCGACCGGATTGAAATCGGCGCCCAGAGCCTGCGGGTGGTGACGGTCCGGCAGCGGCACACCCATGAACCGATGATCAACCCCTATTCCCCCGAGTTCAGCAGACAAGCGGCCGCTCCCGACCCATCTATCAAGCCAATTCCGGTCCCTCAATATGCAGAATAATCGTCGTTGTGTTTTTGCTGTCGGCAGTACTCCACTTACTACAGCACTTGCTAAAGACGATCTTGTTGAGCGTGTCCGGCCGCAGAGATCTTCTGTTTCATGATATCCATGGGTCCGCCGTCGCTCGTATAGATGAGCGCTGGCATTCCAATCGCCAGCACGAAGAGCAACCCCAGAGCTAACAGCCGGATCATCGGGCTGTTCTTACTGAAATACACAACACCCAAGAGTACCGCCGGCGCGATACCAGCCGTGTTCAGCTTATCCAATTAGGACGAACCGAAGGTTTTACGGTTCGCCTTCATGGCGGGAATCGTCGCCCCCTATCCCCTGACATTTTCTCCCCTGACATTTTCCACGAACTTTTCCTTGTCCGTCGTCACAGTCGATGCCGGTTTTTTGTCGGCATCGGATCGGTCATGAGTCTTACCCTTGGCGCAGTACTATTCGAGGATCGTTTCCGGTCTATCGGTCAACACCGGGTCCTCTTCATCGTCGATATAGGAGTACCCCTTCGTCGCGCACACTTCGACGGCGCCACAGGACCAGCCGGTCATGAGGCCGATGTCAGCACAAAAGGGGATACCCCTTCGCCAGTCTCGATACCGCATGGGCTTGAGTATAGCGCGGCCCCGTTAGATTGGAATTGATTTCTCAAAATCGCCCATTCCTTGACTCTGCGGTGTACCCATTGTTAGCATCCATCGGTTCCGCTCCAAGATCATGGCCACCGATTCTCAGACACCCTCAGCCGCTTCGTTACCCGAGGAACCGTCGTTTATCCGCCGCCGCCCCGTGCGAATCATCATCTATGCCGGACTTGGCCTGTTCGCCCTAATGGCGGTCATCTGGCCTCTGATTGCCCAGCTCCGTGACCCTGATTTTCAGCAGCATGTCCAACAGCACCGTGTCATTGTCGGCATGACGAAAGATCACGTCCTCAAGTCCTGGGGGGGACCGCAGACCATCAATACCTCGTTCACCAACGACGGGTTGCGGCGGGAAGAATGGATTTTCGAAGATTGGGAAAGCCCGTCCGTGGTTCGGCACCGCTACCTCTACTTCGAAGAGAGCGTGCTGATCGGAGGCTGGTTCGAAGGGTCCGGTGAGCGAACTCCGATGACGACTCCAGCGGATTCCCCCCACCCGAAACTACAACTCAAGCCGTAGCCGGCATACGTGCGGGAGGAGTCCCGTCACCCGCTGCCCAAGAGCCATTGAGCACATCGCACAGGCGTTTGCACTTTTCCCGGCTTCCCTCTACACTGGCAGACAGCTGGCTACGGCGTTTCCGTAATACGGGCGCGCCGCTCTTGGCCGGGACCGCCAGACACCGTGAGCACGCGCTTCCATTCTCGGACTTGATACATGGCCCAGGCGTTGGGCTGGCCTTTGAAAAACGCCGTGGGATCCTCACCGCTGGCACTGAGGTAAATGGGTTCGGTAAACCCCTCCTCCAGCACATAGTCCAGCAGCGATTCCGTGGTGAAACCGGCTCCGCGTAAGGCCACATCGGCCAACAGGGTCAGGATGTCATCTGGGTTCTGAATCGTCAGCGAGTTCATATCACGGTATTCTCACGCGGCCGGATTGTAACGAGGCCTTCGACCGGAAGGCAAGAGACGATGGCAGGACATTTTACACGTTCCCGTTTCACACAAATGCTGCTCACAGTCATGGACGGCAAGCAACCCTGGGCGTGGGAAGACTTCGTCACAAGCCGCCTTACAACAGCATCGCTAAAGATTCACTTCCAGCACGAGTACGCCATCTATGTCAGAGGTTTTCTCGTCTTCCTTGTCCACATCCACAGCAACAATCCGCCCGCCTCTGTTCGCCGCATGCTGGCAAAGAATATCTACGAAGAAGACACCGGGGGCCTCTCTCTCGGCACATCCCATCCCGCACTCTTTCTCTCGATGATGGAGGGGCTGAGGTTCAGATCACAAAACTTCGAGCATATCCGCCTGTTGCCGGCTGCACGCCCAGACCGCGCCTGGCTTGACCGGATATCCAACCACCGTCAATGGGTACTGGGCGCCGCCGCTCTGACGGTCTTCGCCGAAGGCAGCGTCAAGGACCGTGCGGAGCTAGCCAAACTGTCGAAACCGAAAAACTTCGAGGAAATTGAAGCCGTCATCGCCAGGCACCCGCTCGTCCGGTACCATAATCTTTCTCCCGATCGTATGGATCTGATGCGCGCCCAGCAGGCCGTCCTGACATATCTCAAGAAATGCCTGACCCTCTGGCTCGCCTATCATGACGCCGTGGCTAAAGCCTGTGGGATAATCAAGCCGTGACATTTCGGCATCCCCTTCTCTTGCTCTTCGTTGTGACCCTCTCGTTTATGCTGGGAGCTGTCAGCTGTCAGCTCCCAACTATCGACTTTGAAACTCCAGAAGAAATGGTCTTGATTCCGGCGGGCGAATTCCTCATGGGCAGCCCTGAGGACGGCGCTAGTTTCGACGACGAACGGCCGCAACGCAGGGTCTACCTTAGGTCATTTCTCATCGACCGCTATGAGGTCACCAATGCCCGATACAAGCCATTTCTTGACGCGACCGGGCACTCCGAACCGAGTCACCAGAAATTAGAATTCAGATTGTGGTTCCACGGCCGCCCATTTCCTGGCAGCGAGCAGCATCCAGTCGTCAATGTCAACTGGTGGGACGCCGTAGCCTATTGCCAATGGTTAGGCAAACGACTTCCCACCGAAGCGGAATGGGAAAAGGCCGCGCGTGGCACCGATGGCCGCCGCTATCCCTGGGGCAACAACTGGGAATTCACCAAAGTGAACAGCGCCAGTTACTGGGCCGGCCACACGATTGAATTTAAGGATGGAGTGGAATGGACAGCCTTCTGGGTGAGCGGGGACGGAGCCCGTATCTCCCATGAACGAGGCATCCGAGGTGAAGTGCTCACCTTGCCCGTCGGGAATTTTCCTGAGGGCGTGAGCCCTTACGGTCTTTTCGATATGGCCGGCAATGCCTCGGAGTGGGTGCAAGATTGGTACGAACCCTACGCCTACCTCAACGCGCCGCTGTCCGATCCGCAAGGACCGAATGGCCAGCTACTGAAAGTAGTCCGCGGCGGATCCTGGCTCAAGCCGGCACGAAACATCCGGACCTCTGACCGAGACTATGGCTTCCCCGCCGACCGCGCCAGCGGCATCGGCTTCCGGTGCGCCAAGGACGCCTGGTAACAAAACCAGGCTAGGAGCCTGCCGCCAACCAGTGACATCTCCCCCCTGGCGGATCGGCCAGTAGCAACTTCACAGTCTTTCCAGCTCTATGGCGGCTATAGTGTCGTTGCTATCGGCGGGTGGCTTGAGAACGACACATAGGATCTCAATATTTTATATTCCTGTTAATTTTTCATTTCTGCCTAACTGCGGTGCAGCGCGACAAAGCAGCACGGTTATCCTCAATTACCGGGTTGGTATTCATCCTTTGGCTGATTGATATACCAGCTATCGACACAGCAGAGACTACGACAGGAATTTAATCATTACCGGCGCTGAACGATCTTCTCGATTTCCACTCGCTCTTCACTGGATCAGCACGTCCGCTCGTCCCACCGATTGAATCTCGGAACGTGATCTAACCCACATGGTTCACGCACGTTTTGCTACAATCGCCTGAGATGGAACAGCGTGAGCCCCGCCTTGAGTTTGGCCTTGAGTAAGACTGTCCTGTGCATCCGAAAAGTCGATAGCGAAGCGACTGGCCCTTCCCACATCAGTTGCCAGCCCTCCCGTTTCGCGAGGTCCCAAATCTCGGCAGGGCCGATGAGAAACGCATGGCCTCCGGATTGGACACAGTGCCCAACTCGTGCCACCTCTCCCTTCAATGCTTCCGGAGAGCTGAACGAATCATAACTCACCCATTGATACGCAAGATCAACCAGTCGAGAGACTGGGTTTGTCTCTTCCCATATCGAAGCCTGAACAATCCGAATGCGCTTCAACCACTCCCACCGACGGATTGCGGCGGACTGCACCCAGAGCTGTTGCGCCTGCCGCTGTGCATAGGCGGCATGAACACTGCGTACGACGTAGTCGCGCGGACGATCGAACAGCACACAGGTCGAAAGCACCGCATCCCCATTGTCGATCAGAATTCGCTCGGCACCGGACAGGATAGCTCCAATCTCCCTGTCCGTTTCGCCGGCATCCTGGAGATAGTCCGCAACAAATGGCTGGGCCGCAACCTCGCCGATTTCATCATCATTGTCCGGATACAACAGCACGGCGCCAAAGGCATCGATCGGACGAATTGGTGGAACGCCCTGGACAAAAAGCGTTCGCCAATCGACAGATCCCTCGATTGCTGAAGCACTGAAAGACGAGGCCTCGGCAATTCCCTGTCCCAGCGTGAAAATGGTTTCGTGTTCTCGATCGCTCAGAATCAGCTGCCCGTCCTTCACCGATAATGACCGATCGAACGGAGCCGGCCGTTCCAGCGAAGCCTGGGTGTGCGGAAGTCCCGTGGTATCTTCCACCATCGTCGCCTTGCGGATCTGTCCTCCCTGTGTAGTGAGACACAGCCCTTGTTGTTCATCGAAGTATCGGAGCGGCGGGTCACTTACCGGAAGCCACGTCACTCGATGAGCCCGAGATTGATCCATAAATAAGATGAGCGGCTCGCCTCCACCCGATACCGACGGTGTAAAAAATTGGCTGAACAGCTGGAACGCTGCTTCCGATGGATAGGGAGGGATCCCGCGATAGCGCAATGTGCGCGGGACAGGTTGAGTTCGATGTTGGTCGTCGTAGAGCCCCCGGATCAGCTCGAAGACGGCGGAACCAGTGCCGGGCAACAGAGATTTGAACAGCTCGACGACCGGAAGAAAGTCGATATGGTCCCAGTGCATCGCGCCCATGCACGCCATGAACCGGGCTTGCGTGAAGTCGCCATGGTCCAACACATACAATGCATCCTTCCGGTGACGAATCGTCGCCACGCCACTCGCATCAATAGTCAGATCATCATCGGAGAAAAACCAGCGCACGTCTTCGATCGGCGCTCGCATCGCCTGAGCCGCCATAGCCCGCAAGTCGTCCGAGGTAATTCGCTGCCACCCAGGCCGCGTTGTCAGATTGAGCCTGGTTTCGTTCACTAGCCCACCCGGCTTCAGCCCAATCCATTGACCCCAGTCGAGGCGGATCCTCGCCCGTGCGAGCAACACCCGCCCGTCTGCATCGAAGTGCCACTCGCACTCATGCAGCGGATGGCCATCAGGGTCGGTGGCCAGTACCCGATGACCGTCAGGCTGATAGAATACGAGATGCCCCATTGTGCCGAGGGCGACACGTCCTCCACCGTGATGGAAATTCTTTGCGAAGGCGTGCGTGGATGGAAAGGATAGATGGCCGGGAGTTTGCAGGGCGAACGTGACCGGATCGGATACCATTACTCGCGGAGCTGGCCGCTCCCCAGAACGATGAACTTGAAACAAGTCAGCTCTTCGAGGCCCATCGGACCGCGCGCATGGATTCGCGACGTGCTGATGCCAATTTCCGCGCCGAGACCAAACTGATAGCCGTCGTTGAGCCGGGTGGAGGCATTGACCAAAACGGCACTGGCATCCACTTCTTTGAGGAACCGCGTCGAACGGCTATAGTCCGACGTGACGATGGCCTCCGTGTGACGCGACCCATATTGCGCAATGTGCTCCATCGCCTCATCCATATTCTTGACGACTTTGACGGCCAAGACGAGATCGAGAAACTCTTTGCCATAATCCTGCTCGGCGGCGGGTTTTGCCTCGGGAATCAATTGGCACGTCTTGGGGCATCCGCGGATTTCAACATGGGCCGCCGCAAAACTCGTCGCCAGCTTGGGCAGCAAGATCCGTGCGATCGATTGGTGAATCAGCAGCGTCTCCATCGCATTGCAGGTCGAGGGCCGCTGCACCTTGGCATTCACGCAAATGGCTTCGGCCATGGCCAGATCAGCTGAGACATCGACGTAGACGTGGCACACACCCGCATCGTGCTTGACAACTGGAATGGTCGAGTGCTCCGCGATGAGTTGCATGAGCGATTTGCCACCGCGAGGAATGATCAAATCGATGTACCGGTCCTGCTTCAGCAACATCGGCACTAACTCGCGATCAGGCCGACCCACAAACGTGATCGCGCCGGCCGGCACACCGCACTTTTCGGCCGCGTCAGAGAGCACGCCCGCGATCGCGGTATTGGAATGAATCGCCTCACTGCCGCCGCGCAGAACGCAGACGTTCCCCGACTTGAGACACAAGGCCGCTGAATCCGCGGTCACGTTGGGCCTGGACTCATAGATGATGCCTACTACGCCAATGGGCACGCGCACTCGCCCCACCCGCATGCCGTTCGGTCTGGTCCACATGGCGGGGGTCTGGCCGATGGGGTCCGGCAGCTTTGCGACCTCACGGACGCCGGCAGCCATCTCAGCGATGCGCTTATCCGTCAGACGCAGCCGGTCCGCCATGGCTTTCTTGGCCGGTGAGGAGCCGAATGACTCGAGATCACGCTGATTAGCTTCCAGCAGTTCGCCCGTCTTGGCTTCGAGCGCTTCAGCCATGGCCAGCAGCGCTTGATTCTTCACCACTGTTGAAAGGGATGCCAGTTTCCCCGAAGCCCGCTTAGCCTTGGCCACAAGGTCTTTAACATACTCCGGCATCGGGACGGCTGCCGAATCCGGCTCTTCAGACTGTTGCTGTTCCGTTTCTACGACAGACTCTTCCATCGGCCTTTCACATCCGCGCCATTCATGCCAAACACTGTTCGAGGCGCAAAGCATACCCTGCCCTCCTCCAGAGGGTCAAGGCAACGTGAGCTTATGGTGTGGCAATCGGAGGCACCGCCGACGACCCAGGGGCGCCTGAGGCTGGTGGCGTGGGTGTGCCTGGTGCTCCAGGCGCAGTGTGTTGTCCTGTGAGTCCTGTCTGAAGTAGTGCTCCCAGTGAATTCACCACCGCCCCAGACAGGCTCGGATGCTGAAACACCCAATCATAATAGGTGGGCTTGCCTTGAAAGATGTATGACGTGCTTCCTACGGCGCTCACAGAACTGTGCAATGAAATCATCAAGACCCTGCACGTTCGTACTGAGGCCAAGGACTGGGAACAGTTCGAACTGAAACGCGTGGTGGGGAATCCAAATCAGCCTATTCTGTTCAGAGGTTTCGGCCTCCCGGACCGAAGTGGTGCTCAACATGCACGACTTGTGGTCATGATGGAAGAACGGAGCCGGAAACAAGACTTAAACGCCGAACATGTTCGAGAACGATTTCAACTCACCAATCGGGAGCAGTCAGTACTCGAGCATCTTGCACGGGGCTGGACAAATAAGGAAATTGCCAACGGCCTCCATATTACCGAGCAAACCGTGAAAGCGCACATCCAGCATGTCAAGCAAAAGACCAATGCCACAACTCGGACCGGCATACTTGTTCAGATATTCAATGCTTAGCAGCATCGCACCCAGCTTCCGAAGCATGTTTCAAGTTTCTTGCTTCAAGTAGCGCTTTGCTCCTTGAACCTTGCCCTTTCCCCACTCCACCTCTATTGCAAATACTCCACAGTGAATACTCATTCACACAGAGTAAACTCACCATGAGCTTTATTTATTTTATTATTCAATAGTTTATGGCGCATATGTGCTGGCCTGCTTATTGCTAAGGAGTTAGGCTTAGTGTGTCACAATGTGCCCTTACATAAACGTGTTGTGGAGGGACCGTGCTGAAGATCACGTTGAGTCGGTGGATGCCCATTGGATTGATCGGTGGAATAGTCCTTCTCGTTGGGTGCCAGGCTAACCTCTCACCAAAACCAACCGAGCTTGACAACGCTCAGTTCATGTCACTGTGGAAGATATACAGCGCGTGCGGGTCGGCCTCCGATCTTCGCCAGGCGAGCTCTGGCATGCAGCGCTTGTTGGAAGCTGCCGCCTTGACATCTACTGGTAAAAACTCCGATGGGTTTGTGTTGCCATTACCGTCTCAGTTTGAACAGCTGATCAGTCGTCCTCCCAAACGATTAGCAGTCGACGTGTACGCCATGACAGCCGCATGTTCAATTCATGCAGGCGAATTAGCCTTGCATGAAGGCAGCGTGGAGTTCGCACGTGACACGTTCGCTTCCGTCCTGACGCTTGATGAAAGCGTACCCCCTTACTACATCTATCAGGCCAAACGATTCCTGACGGAACTTGAGCGAGGCTTTACTGTCTCGGTTAACATCAGATAGACTTATGGAGTTCGTTCCTCTTCAACAGCGATTCGTATAGCCACATATATTGTTGTGTTGCCCGTGCCCAGGACACGTCTGTGTGCATTCCCGCAGAACCAGTCTCTCCCACTGATCACGATCTCTATAAACTCTAAGAGCGAGCAAAAATGTAGTGAGTAGCGCTTCATGCGAGGGGTCCGTGAAATGAACGCCTGTCGCAAGACTGGCTTGGGCCGTGACCGGCTTGAATGGAACAATCGTATCGGTCAACCCGCCGGTCTGACGCACAATCGGCACGCAGCTGTATCGAAAGCTGTAGAATTGGCTCAACCTGCACGGTTCGTATCGTGAGGGCATCACTAGCATGTCTGCGCCAGCTTCAATACGGTGCGCAAGTCCCTCAGATCACCCCAACCTGGTTCGGATAATGTGACTTCGTTTGGAGAATTTTCTCTCGAGCCAATGATCGCCGGTCCCCGACACCGCAGCAATCTGCACATCCAGCACGACTAACTCGGAGAGCACTTCCAGGACCAGATCGAACCTCTTTTGTGGGGTCAGCCGGCCAATCACGGCCAACAGCGGCACATCGTGAGTTGGCAGCTCCAGCGCACGTTGCACGACCTGCTTGCACACCATTTCCCAAGACAAATCCGCAACTCCGGAGTGGGTAGGCAAATGTGGATCTGTTTCTGAATTCCAGGTGGAAGTGGTAATTTCAATTACAGGTGGCACTGTCAATCTTGCTGGGAATATCCTGCACAGTATCGAGACGGCTGGCAAGCACCTTTTCAAACTCACAGCTAAATTCTGCCGTCAGGATTTCTTTTGCATACGTTTTGCTGACCATTGACACGGTATCCGAGAACATACGGCCCCCTTTGAGGCAATTGACTGATCCGTAAAACTCAAGCCCATTCGCTGCGAAGACGCTGGGATCCAAGCTCGTTCTTGAAAATTGCGCATCAGGAAAGATTCCCTGATATCCTCTGTTGTGCAGCGTCAACAGAGTCTTGGAGTGGCTCCGTCTGCTTCCCTTGACTATGGCGTTCAGATAAACGACGCACACTACCGTTTACCAATCGTGCAGATGGAGGATATCCACGACTTCATCCGATTCCGCATTCAGCTGATCGACCGCCTTAATCACCACCCCGGGAAATAAGACAAATCGATCAAGGTTGTCTGGATAGTCCCCGTCTCGATCCTGATACAACCCTGAACGGTCGTACAAGGAATCGCATCACACTGCCAAAACTCCCAGTGGATGAGAGGTCCCGGCAATGGATACATGCTCTTCTTCCAAGGAGGCCGCTACAGGCAGTCCCCTAATTGGAATGCGGAATTGTTGCGAGATCTCGCGAACGTGATGGCCCACCCAAATGCTTCGATAGCCCGGCAGCACAAGGGTCACCCGATGCCCTAGCTTGATCAATTCTACGAATAATGCGCCGGCGACATCAGTCACCCCACTCGTTCTGGCAATAGCGCACAGCTTCGGAGGTAGCGATCACACTATTGAGGGACTCTGTCATGATTGTTGCTCGTAAATCATAGTCACGTGAAAGAGCCTATGGCTGATGGCATATGGCACAGGCCCAAGACAATGAGCCGCTGATAGCAAGACATTCCCATTCGATCTCCTGCTATAGGCCATACGCTATTGGATCTTTTGATCGACCACATTTCACCAGAGACGCTACGATATCGACGCGCCGTCCAACCGTGCCTTGAATCGATCCTCGTAGGCCCACGTGTTGATACGGGTGTGCATGCTCTCGACCTTGAGTTCTTCCTTATGATCAAGAACGAGATTGTTCTCTCGGACCAATTGTTCTGTTGCTCCAGTGTCGGCACACTTTTGTAACTCGCAAGGGTCACGAACACAGGAGGGTGCACTACGTACCTACAAGGCGCCACGATGCCAGGAATGGACGATATCGAGTACCCCTCCTGTTACTCATGTCTCCATCCCTTCTTCACATCAACCTTCTGGACTTGAGCTCTACAGGCTTGACTGGTTGGCAAACATCGCATTGACATAACTTCCTCAACAAGGAATAGGCATAAATGCCCGTATTGTGGCCGTCGCTCCACATGAATTGGAAAGCATAGCGGCCAACCGGCTGAATATCCTGCACCATGATGAGCATGGGAACATCGTCATCTTTTAGGCGCCGCTCCCCGGTCCATTCATCTACACAAGCCGCGCAGGGACATTGCTGGCGAAGATACCGAACCGAATAGACGCTCTTGTGCCCGTCACTCCATTCGATCCCTAAGACTCCTTTGCCGATCCAGGCCATATCAAGGGGTTCGAGCATCTGCGCCATCATGTCCTCACCCCTACTGATGAATCGGCCTGATATACAGATTGAGGCGCATGGGACAAAAAATCTGTCGGTGGCAAGCGTCTACCTGCAACGACGGTGACGTATCGTTCGATCGCTTCCTCGACCTCATCCCGCACCCGACCTACAGCCCGAAGTCTCATCAGAAGTTGAGGGGCTAACCGTGCGGCTTGCTGGAGAAATGCAAGACTCCCCTGCGAAAGCGACACACAGCAAGTTCGCTGCCTGGACGCGCATGGCATGCACACAAGCCCGCCCGCTAGGGGTGAGAATTGTAGCGCACCGGCCATGCGTGTTTTTCCGCAGGCCGCACAATGATCCGTTTGCGGGCGAAACCCGGTGAGCCCTAGGAGTTTGATTTGAACCAGCAGCGCAGTGCAGGCCGGATCTTCGCTCTGGCATAGCGATGCCAAGCCCTGCTGAAGCGTCTCAAACAGCACTGGATCCGGATCTCCATCGGGAGTCACTGCAGATACGACATTGACCATCCGCGCCGCCGCCGCCATCAAGTCAAGGTCCTCGCGTAACGAGTGGAACGACGATATCACATCGACGTGCGAAATTCTGAACAGCGTGTCGCCAGTTTTTTCAAACAAATCGAGGCGGCAGACCGTAAATGGTTCGAGCGCCGCGCCAAACCGGCTTTTCTGGCGGCGTGCCCCGCGGGCGATTCCGCGAATTTTCCCCAAGTTCTTCGCATAGCACGTTACAATCCGGTCAGCCTCGCCCCACTTGCGGCTTCGCAAAATAATGGCCGTCGCCTTTACAAGCGGCATGATGCCCCCGTCCTCATTGAATAGAAACTGGACATAGTCCGTGTGAATCGATGCACGTCACCGGAGATAGTCCAGAAAGATCGTCGCCAGCGTGAGATAGATGGTGATGCCGGTGATGTCGTTCGCCGTGGTCACAAACGGCCCGGCGGCGACGGCCGGATCCACGCCCATCTGCTTCAGCACAATAGGCATAATGGTGGCCATGCTCGTGGACACAAGAAACGCAATCATCAACGAGGCCCCCACGACGATGCCTAAAAATCCCTGGCCCAATCCCCACCCGACGACGATTAACATGAGTCCACAGGCAAGCCCCATAAGAAGACCAATCTTCACCTCGCGGAAAAACACCGTCCAGACATCGGTCAGCTCGACGAGGCCGGTGGCCAACCCGCGAATGATTAACGTCGAAGACTGCAGCCCCACGTTACCCCCCATCGCAGCGATGACCGGAATGAAACTGACGATCGCGACCATCTCCTGAATGGTATAGCGGAAGTACCACAGGATTAAGCCGGACAACAGGCTACCGACGAGGTTGGTAAACAGCCACGGCAGTCGCAACTTGGCCGACCCCAAACTTGAGGATTTTGACGCTGGCTCTTCTTCAATGGCGCCGGCCATTTTAAGCATGTCTTCCGTCGCCTCCTCTCGGATAACATCCACCACGTCGTCGACGGTGATAATTCCCACCAGCGTGCCGTCTTTCTCGACCACCGGGATCGCCAGTAAGTTGTACCTGGCCACCTGGCGCGCGACTTCCTCCTGATCCATATCGACCGCCACACTCAGCACATCGCACGCCATGATGTTCTTCAACGGCGTCGCAGGCCGGACTATCAGAAGCTGCCGTAACGACAACACGCCAACCAGATGGTTGTCATTGTCTGTGACATAGATATAGAACACCATTTCCGCGTCGGTGGCATGCTGAAGCCGGCGGATCGCCTCCTGCGCGGTCGTATTCTCCGACAGAGAGAAGAACTCTGTCGTCATGATGCCGCCGGCGGTATCCTTGGCGTACTTGAGAATGTCCTCGACCTCGGTCGAATCCTCCACCCTCATCAAGGTAAGAATTTCTTTCCCGCGGCCTTCCGGGAGAAATCCCAGAATATAGGCCACATCGTCTGGGCCGAGATCCTTCAGTAACCACGCCACATCCGAGTGCAACAGGTCGAGCAACACTTCCTGAATGCTCTCACCGTCGAGCTCGCTCAATACCTGTCCACGCTTGCTCTCGCGCCGGACCAATTCGAAGACTTCCCGTTTTTCCTTTGGAGACGACAGGTGATTCACAGCCTTGGCGATATCGGCCGGATGCATGCGCCCCAGCATCTTCGAGAGATTGGTGATAGCACCACGCCGCAATAGGCGCTGAACGGATTGGAGCACGATATCGGATTTGGTCTGCCCGCGCTCCACCTGATCGCGCAAGACATCGTGCAACATAGTCCTCTCGGACACACGGGGGCGTACATCGGAGCGCTGAGACTCTACCGGCCGTTCCGTCGGTTGCATCACACCCCTCTAATATCCGAGTTCAACCAACAGCTGCTCATCTTCTCGCCATGATTCTTTCACCTTCACCCATACTTCGAGAAACACTTTCATGCCAAACAACCGTTCCATATCCCGCCGTGCCTGGGTACTGATCGCCTTTAACCGTTCCCCGTGTTTGCCGATCAGAATGCCTTTCTGGGTTTCATGCTCCACGAGAATCGAGGCGTGAATGCGAGTCAGCCTGCCTTCCTCTTTGAACTGGTCGATCTCCACCGCCACGGAGTACGGTACTTCTTGCTCGGTAGCCTGCAAGATTTTTTCGCGGATAATTTCTCCGGCCAGAGTTCGCATCGTTTGATCGGTCACCACATCGTCGCCGTAGGCGCCCTCACTCTCCGACAAATGCGGGATCGTCACGGCAAGGAGCCGGTCTATATTGTCTCCAGTCCGTGAAGAGATCGGCACGACTTCCGTCCAATCGAAGAGCCTGGCATAGCTTTCAAGCACCGGGAGCAATTTGCGTTTGTTGACCACATCGACTTTTGTAAGCACCAAGATGGCCGGGCGGAAATGTTTTGCCATCGCTTCCTTGACGTATGCAACAGCGGCAAGATCACCGGGCCCTGGCAAACTCGTGGCATCCATGAGCACATACAAAAGATCCGCCTCTTCCAATGTCTCGATCGCCGTCCGAACCATCCGCCGATTCAACAGATGTTGCGGTTTGTGCAAACCTGGCGTATCGAGAAAGGCGATCTGGCCATCCGACACATGAACGATCCCCAAAATGCGTGTCCTGGTGGTCTGCGGCTTGTCCGACACAATCGCGATCTTTTCGCCCAGTAAGCGATTCAGCAGGGTCGATTTGCCCACATTCGAGCGTCCGACAATTGCGACGGTTCCGAATTTCATGGTTTTGATCGACGCTCCCGAGTATCTGCCGCATCGTCATTGAGCTGATAGACGGTCTCTCCTTTTCGCACGTAGCCCAATTGTTCTCTGGCCAATTGTTCAATCTTCGCCGGATCATGCTGCAGCCGGGCAATGTCTTCCCGCAGTGACGCTGTTTCGTTGCGCAATGCTGAGAGATCGCTTTCAAGCTGTCCAGAATAATTACGCATCGCTACATACCGCAGCAGCCCCATTTCACCGAAAAATAGCGTGACGAACAACCACACACAAGCTCCCATTCCGGCGACTTGGGCCACAACAACCAGGCGCCGCTGCCAATTCAGCCACTGCTTCCCACGATTTGATTTGAGGACCATCTATATCTCACCAACATCCAGAGCTAGGCTAAGCCCGGCACTGCGTCACGGCCACGATAGATGGCCGCGGCACCTAACTCTTCTTCGATACGAAGCAGCTGGTTATATTTGGCAACCCGGTCCGTTCGAGACAGAGATCCAGCTTTGATCAAACCACTGTTTGTTGCAACCGCCACATCGGCAATCGTCGTGTCCTCCGTTTCACCAGAGCGGTGTGAAATGATCGCCGTGTAACCGGATCGCTTGGCCAACTCAATCGCGTCTAGCGTTTCGGTCAACGTGCCGACCTGATTTAACTTGATCAGAATCGAATTTCCAATCTTTTCCGTAACGCCCTTAGAAAAGATCTCGACGTTCGTCACAAAAATGTCATCCCCCACGAGTTGAACCCGTTTGCCGAGCCTTTCGGTCAATAACTTCCAGCCTTTCCAATCCAGCTCGCTCAATCCATCCTCAATCGAGAGAATCGGATATCGGTCAAGCAATTTTCCGTAATAGTCGATCATCTGCTCAGAGGACCATTCAGAGCTTTTCTCGGCTTCAAGGACATAGCGCCCCTTCTCATACAATTCGCTCGCGGCACAGTCCAAGGCCAGTGCGATATCCTTCCCAGTCTTATATCCAGCCCCTTCAACAGCCTGCATGATCAGACCGAGGGCTTCTTCATTCGATTGCAGATCCGGCGCAAACCCGCCCTCGTCCCCCACCGCCGTATTCAGTCCCTTCTTCTTCAAGATGGCCTTCAACGAATGGAAGACTTCCGTAGCCATTCGCAATGCCTCGCTGAACGTCGCGGCGCCGACCGGCATGATCATGAACTCCTGAAGATCAAGCCGATTGTCCGCATGGACCCCGCCATTGATGATATTCATCAAGGGTACCGGCAAGACCCGCGCATTCGCACCGCCAAGATATCGATAGAGCGGCTGCCCCGTCTCATTCGCGGCCGCCTTTGCAACGGCCAACGACACGCCCAGAATGGCATTGGCCCCGAGCTTGCCCTTGGCCTTCGTGCCATCCAGCGCAATCATTGCCTGATCGATACCGGCCTGATCGAACGCCTCTTTTCCCAGTAGTTCTGGTGCGATCACTTTGCTGATGTTGGCCACTGCCCTGGACACACCTTTACCCAGCCAGCGCTTTTTGTCGCCGTCACGCAGCTCTATCGCCTCTTTCTCGCCAGTTGATGCCCCGGACGGCACCGCCGCCCTCCCCCTTGCACCAGTCTCTAGCAACACTTCCACCTCGACTGTAGGATTCCCGCGAGAATCGACAACCTGTCTGCCTTTGATCTCCCTAATCGCGCTCATACTTCCTCACTTTCCTATTTCAAAACCAATCATGATCTGGCCCTACAATCTCTTCAGCATTACAAAAAGAAATGGCCAGGCAGGCTCCCACTGCGCGCATGTAACGAGCCCCCCATTTTGATTACCATACGATCAATCTTGTGTACGCGTTGCGCGAGCATAGGAGTCTACCTGGCCGTTCCCTATCCCAGCTCATTCCAGCTTCCTCTTCAACAGCTCATTCACCTTCCCAGGATTCGCCTTGCCCCCGCTGGCCTTCATCACCTGTCCGACTAAGAAGCCCAGCACTTGTTGCTTGCCGTCCTTGAACTGCGCCACTTGCGTTGGACTCTTTGCCAACACTTTGGTAATGACCTGCTCCAGCGCCCCCTCATCGGAGACCTGTGTGAGTCCCTTTTCCTGAACAATCTGCTCAGGCGGTTTACCGCTACCGTAGACTTCAGGGAAAATCTCGCGCGCGACCTTGAGACTGATCGTGCCCTTCTCCACCAAGTGAAGAAGACTCACCAGCCGCTCGGGAGAAACTAGGGAGGCACTCGCATCAACGCCTGCGGCATTCAGCTCCCGCACCAACTCACCCATCACCCAGTTGCTGACCGTTTTAGGCTGATTGAAGAGCTTCACGCAGCATTCGTAATAATCCGCAAGGGCTTTGGACGATGTCAGCACCCCGGCATCATAGTCAGGCAATCCATAGTCAGTAATGAATCGCGAGATCCGCGCTGCAGGCAACTCCGGCAGGCCGGCGTGAAATCCTTCAATCCAGTCCCTCTCCAGTTTCAGCGGTACCAAATCTGGATCGGGGAAGTACCGGTAGTCGTGTGCCTCTTCCTTAGAGCGCATAACCGCCGTTTCTCCTCGCTCGATATTCCACAGGCGCGTTTCCTGCTTAATCTCCCCCCCCTCACTCAGCACTTTCGTCTGGCGCTTGACCTCATAATCCATCGCGTCTTTCACGTATTTGAAGGAATTGATGTTCTTCAATTCGACCTTCGTGCCGAATGCTTGATGCCCCATTGGACGGAGCGACAGATTGGGTTCACACCGAAAACTGCCTTCGTCCATGTTGCCGTCGCACACATCGAGATACATCAAGATATCGCGCAACCCTTTGAGATAGGCCACGACCTCATCCGACGACCGCATGTCCGGCTCGGTGACGATTTCCAACAACGGTGTCCCGGCGCGATTCAGATCCACCATGCTGCCGTTCGTACTGGCTTGATGCACGTTTTTCCCTGCATCTTCTTCAAGATGAGCACGACGGATACGCACTCGCTTACTCCCTGTACCCAACGCGATATCGATCCACCCGTGCTCACAGATTGGTGATTCGTACTGGGAAATCTGATACCCCTTCGGCAAATCCGGATAGAAATAGTTCTTCCGGGCAAATCGATTGTGTACACCAATTGTGCAATTCAACGCCAACCCCGCTCGCACAGCCATTTCCACAGCCATTCGATTAATCACGGGTAAGCTGCCAGGTAAGCCGAGACACACCGGGCAAGTGTGGCTGTTGGGAGGGGCTCCGAACCGCGTCGGACAGCCGCAGAACATCTTGGACTTGGTCCTCAGCTGCGCATGCACTTCGACGCCGACCACAACTTCGTAGGTCATATCTGGTTTGTCCCCCCACCGCGCATGCGGTCCCGCTCCTCTCGCATCGCTTGGCGTCCCGCTTCAAAGGCGTCGCGCAGCACTGACTTCTCGGTTTCAACGAAGTCCTTTCCCTGCTCGACAACTTCCTCAAAAATCTGCCCCGCTCGCCCAGCCATACCATGAAGCCGGTCCTCCGCTCTACGCGCATACCGATGCAGTCGCTCATGTGATTCATTCGAGGACTCAGGTGCCAGCAACAAGGCTGCGACCGCTCCTAACGCCGCGCCGCTGAGAAACGCCAACACCACCGCCGCTGAAGACTCGCGATCATCCGCCATTGTGAGGTCCTCCTTCTTTCCGATAGCGGTCGCGCATCACCTGCGTGGCTGCCTTGAATCCCGCCAGCACACTGGCGACGTTGGTCATGAGAGTCCCGCTCGATCCGCGCACGACGTTGTGAACTTCCTGAACGGATTCTCCAACTTCACCTACGGCATGCAACAATACCGCAGCATGCTCTATACCATCGCGCGCGTGTTCAGTCAGCTGATTGACATGCCGGCTCACGGCACGGAGCTCTCCGACCAGCGGCGGCAGCTCAGCGTTCATTTTCACCAACAGCTGTTCGGATTCTGCCACTGTCTTACGAACCTGCATGAGCACCGGCACTAAAAATCCGACCAGCACCGCAAACGCCACCGCCACGAGCATTACTGCCATTTCAACGAATGTCATGCTCGGTCCTCCGGTTTCCCCTTGCATCTTACCCCTTGCTTTCTGCTTCTCACCGAATCACCGGCCTCTTCAGATGCCACTCTGTGGCTTGTTCATAGGCATGGGCCGCTCGCAATATCGTGCCTTCCTCGAACGGTCGCCCGATCAGTTGCAAACTGATCGGCAACCCGCCCTTGCTGAATCCACACGGTAGCGCAATCGCCGGCAAGCCGGCCAGATTCACCGAGATGGTAAAAATGTCGGACAAATACATTTGCAGTGGATCTTCACTTTTCTCACCCAGCTTGAACGCGGGAGTCGGAGTCGCCGGCGTCACAATCAGATCGACTTCCTTGAACGCCGCGTCAAAATCCTGGCAGATCAACGTCCGCACCGCCTGAGCCTTCCCATAGTACGCGTCGTAATAGCCCGCGCTCAGCACGTAGGTGCCTAGCATGATGCGTCGTTTGATTTCCGGGCCGAACCCTTCCTGCCTGGTCTTCATGTAGAGGTCCAGCAGATCCTTAGTCTCGTTCGCCCGCAGCCCAAACTTCACGCCGTCGAAACGGGCAAGGTTCGAACTGGCTTCAGCCGTCGCCAGCACGTAATAGACCGCGACAGCGGCGTCCGTTCGCGGCAGCTGAATGTCCTTGATTTCCCCTCCCAGGGCTTTCAATTCCTCGACCGCAGCCTTGACCGCGTGGTCCACCTCCAGATCAAGTCCTTCAGCAAAAAATTCGCGCGGCACGCCGACTCTCAACTTCTTGAGATCCTTCTTCACCAGTGCCTTCATGTAGTCGGGAACCGGTACACCAGCCGAGGTAGAATCCAGCGAATCATGGCCGGCAAGTACACTCAGCACACAGGCGGCATCGCGGACATCTTTCGTAATGGGACCGATCTGATCGAGTGACGACGCAAACGCCACTAGCCCGTACCGAGAAACCCGCCCATAGGTCGGCTTTAACCCGACCACACCGCAGAATGCCGCCGGCTGACGGATCGATCCCCCCGTGTCTGACCCGAGCGCGGCGACACATTCGTCCGCCGCCACTGCCGCCGCGGACCCTCCGCTCGACCCACCCGGTACCCGATGAAAATCCCAGGGGTTCCGACTGGGACCGACCGCGGAATTCTCCGTCGATGAACCCATCGCAAATTCGTCCAAATTGGTCTTGCCTAACAGGAGGTAACCCTGTTCGCGCAATTTGGCGATCACCGTTGCATCATACGGCGGTACGAACTGTTGCAACATGCGCGAACTGCACGTCGTCGGCACACCTTCCGTACAGATATTATCTTTAATCGCAAACGGCATCCCCATCAGCGGCTTTGTTTTGCGCCACGACTTAAGTTGCCGATCCAGCGCGTCCGCCTGCGTGAACGCGGAGTCCTGCGCCTGATTGACGTACGCCCGCACTTTCGATTCCACTTGGCTGATACGCAGCACATATGCTCGGACAATCTCGACTGCGCTGACTTCGCCAGCGGTGAATTTCTCCTGCAGGTCACAGAGTGACAGTTTGTGCAGCGCCATTACCGTTTATCCATAACCTCAACGATGCAGTTCTTGTTATTGACCCGCACGATCCGCGGCGTATGTTTCTTAATTTCCTCATCGCCATAATATTCGTAACAAAAGATGATGATTTGATCGCCGACAGCGGCCTTTCTAGCCGTGGGTCCGTTCAAAATAATTTCCCCCTTACCCCGCCCACCGTTAATCGCATAGGTCATGAACCGTTCGCCGTTATTCAAATTGGAACAGACGATCGCTTCATACGGAAGAATCCCGGCAGCCTCCATCAAATCCTGATCGATGGTCAAACTACCTTCGTATTCCAAGTGCGCGCCGGTGACCGTGGCACGATGTATTTTGGAACGCAACATTTGTCGAAACATCTGTATTTCGTCATTCGCCATTCGTCATTCGTCATTCGTAAGTACCACGTGTGACGTGTGACGCATGCCGTTTAACGCTCCTCTAGTATTTTGGGAACCTCAAACCCGCTTCCTTCACGCTCCGGAGCATTCGCCAAAGCCTTTTCTACAGGCAACGGCGGTCGAACCACATCGTCCCGGAACACATTGACCTGTCCCATGACCGTTGTCGTCGGCTCGATCCCCGCCGTCTCATACTGGCTCAGTTGCGCGACATGGGTCAGGATCTGGCTCAACTGCGTGGCGAAGACTGCCTTCTCGTCTTCAGTCACGCGCAGTCTGGCCAACAGCGCAACCTTCTCGACATCCTGCTTCGTAATCTCCATCCTCGCTGTCCCTTCCTTCTTTCTCCCTTCCCCCACTCATGAGGTGTGACGGTAGGGTCCCCTACTGCGCACATTCCCCTCCTACCCCCTAGGATGTCCAAATTGGTCTTCTAGTAAGGCCGCAGGGAGTTCGGCGACTGAGGGCGTACCCTCCGAGGTACGTCGCAGGGAGACGACCGACTGAGAACGCCGCTAGAAGCCATTTTCACCATCCGCCTATTCTACCGTTACGCTCTTCGCAAGATTTCTTGGGTGATCCACATCCGCTCCGCGCAAGACGGCAATGTGATACGCCAGTAGCTGCAACGGAATCGTGAACAGAATCGGTGAGATCAACGGATGGGTCGCAGGAACCGTAAAGACCGCATCGGCGACTTTCCCCAGTTCACGCTCACCCTCCGCCACAAAGGCGATGATCGGAGCGCGCCGCGCCTTGACTTCCATCAAATTACTCACCGTCTTTTCATAGAGCTGGTCGCGCGGCGCCAACACGACCACGGGCATGTCCTTATCAATCAAAGCAATTGGGCCGTGCTTCATTTCCCCTGCTGCGTATCCCTCTGCATGAATATAGGAAATTTCCTTGAGCTTGAGCGAACCTTCCAGGGCGATCGGGTAATTGATGCCGCGCCCTAAGAACAAAAAGTTCCGCTTTTTATAATAGCGCTTGGCAATCGCGACGATTTCGGCTTCGCGTCCCAGGATGTGCTCGACGAAAGCCGGCAGCCGGACCAGCCGGTCCAGCCACGCCTTGCCATCCACACCTCTCATCACACCGCGAACCCTCGCCACATGCAGCGCGAGAAGATAGAGCGCGGTCAGCTGAGCGGTAAACGCTTTGGTCGACGCCACGCCGATTTCTGGCCCGCAGTGGGTATACAGCACGCCGTCCAATTCACGAGCCAATGTACTGCCGACAACGTTGACGATCGAGATCGCTCGTGCACCTTTTCCCTTCGCTTCCCGCGCCGCGGCGAGCGTATCTGCCGTCTCTCCCGACTGCGAAATGGCGACGAACACATCGTACTTGCCGATGAGCGGATTGCGATACCGAAACTCGCTCGCAATATCGACGTGCACGGGAATACGTGCCATTTCCTCCAGCAGATATTTCCCCACCAGGGCTGCATGCCAGGATGTTCCGCACGCCACGATCCAAATCCGTTCCGCGGCGGCGAATTCCTTGGGTGTCAACCCAATATCCGGCAAGTCTGCCTCGCCGGCTTCATATGAGTAGCGGCCGCGCATCGTATCGAGAATGGTTTGCGGCTGTTCGTGAATTTCTTTCATCATGAAATGTGGATGTCCGTTTTTCTCGACCGACGACGCATCCCATGTGATCCGGGTGGACTTTCGCGATACAGCATGCCCCTCGGCATCCATCAATTGCACTCGATCTTGGGTGACGACAGCCAGGTCTCCTTCTTCGAGATAGATGACCTCCCGCGTATAAGCCAGCATGGCCATAACATCCGACGCCACATACGATGCCTGCTTGGTCTTGCCCACCACCAAGGGGCATCCGGAACGAACCGCAATCACCGTCCCGGGCTCCCGCTCAGAAATGACGGCGAGCGCATAGCTGCCTCGCACCTCTTTCGTCGCCGACCGGACCGCCGCTGCCAACCCTTGCCCCTTGTTGAGATATTTGTCGATCAGGTGCGCGACCACTTCCGTATCGGTTTCGGACTGAAACCGATATCCAGTTTTTTCCAACTCGTGCTTCAACGGCTGATAATTTTCGATGATTCCATTGTGGACCAGGACGCAGCCTTTTGAGCGATGCGGGTGCGCATTTTGCTCGGATGGTTTTCCATGCGTGGCCCAGCGGGTGTGACCGATGCCGACCGTGCCCTTCAGCTCTTTCTCTTTGAGCGATTGTTGCAAGTTGACTAACTTGCCAACGCTCCGCCGGATGGCGATCTTCTCTCCCTGCATCACGGCGACACCGGATGAGTCGTAGCCGCGATACTCCAGTTTGGTCAGGCCACCAACCAAGATCGGGACCGCATCCTGCGCGCCCACGTATCCGACAATGCCACACATGACCTATTTCTTACCTTTTCTTGTTGGTGTGCGGCTCTTGGCCAGAGGCGATGGGCGAGCGGCAAGAGGTCGCCCCCCTTGCCGGCCATCGCTGCGCGCAAGCATGAGTCGTCGCTTGGCCGCCCAGTCTGCACGATTTTCTTGCGCGGTCCTGGCGATGGCCAAGGCATCGGCCGGAATATCTTGCGTCACGGTTGTCCCTGCCGCAATCACCGCACCGGCTCCCACGGTTACCGGCGCCACTAACTGTGTATCGCTTCCCACAAACACATTGTCTCCGATCGTCGTGTGATGCTTATGCACTCCATCGTAATTACACGTAATTGTCCCGGCACCGATATTGACACCCTTACCGATCGTCGCGTCACCAAGATAGCTTAGGTGATTGGCCTTGGCCCCCTCTCCAAGATCCGTTTTCTTCATTTCGACGAAGTTGCCGACCTTGGCCTTTCGCCGCACCGATACACCAGACCGGAGGTGGACAAAGGGACCCAGCACCGCATCGTCCTCGATCACTGAGTCGCGGAGCACGCAATGGTCCAAAATTTCCACGCGATCACCCAACCGGCAATCAGTCAGCCGCGAGTGAGACCGGAGCACGCAATCTTCACCGACCTGGGTCATGCCTTCAAGGGTTACGTAGGGATGGAGAACCGTGTCTCTCCCCACCGCCACACCCGCGTCGAGCCAGACAGAAGCTGGGTCCAACATCGTCACACCCGCGTCGAGCCACCGTTCACGCACCTGCTGTCGAATGACCTGCTCCGCCGCTGCCAACTGCCGCCGGGTATTCACACCTAAGCCTTCGTCAGGGTCTTGCAACGTCACGGCGACAACCTTCTGCCGCTGCGTCACCGCCATCCGCACAATATCGGTGAGATAGTACTCACCCTGCACATTGTGCGGTTCCAATTTGTCCAGTGCGGCAAAGAGAAACTCGCCGGACACCACGTAGGTCCCCACATTGATTTCCTTGACGGCCCGTTCAGCCGGCGCCGCGTCCCGATCTTCGACGATCTTGAGCACCTCCGATGAAGCCAGTCCACCCTGATGGCCGCCGTCCGGCTGCCGGCGGATGACACGGCCATAGCCGGCGGGGTCATCTAGCGACGCCGTCAAGATCGTCACCGTCGCTCCCTCCGATTGGTGAGCTCGCAAAAGTTCGCGCACCGTCCGTTCTTTCAGCAACGGAGTATCGCCATTCAAAATCAAATAATTCGTCGCACGCGGTTCCTTGGCGCGGGTAAACACCGGACGACTTTGGAGCACGGCGTGGCCCGTCCCCTGTTGTACCGTCTGTTCCACGACAGCAATCGATTCAGTCCCCGCTCTTCCCGCGATTCCCGCTTGAATTACCTGTCGAACATCCTCGGCCTGATGACCGACCACAACCACAATCCTGTGTCCGGCCACCCGCAATGCCAGATCGACGGCGAACAGCACCATCGGGCGGCCGGCCACATGATGCAGCACCTTTGCACGTTTGGACCTCATACGTGTGCCCAGGCCGGCAGCCATCACAACCACGCCAAGGCCCTGAAGCTGGGAGGCGTTTGAATGCTTGTTCGTTGGTCGTTTCATCGCGAGATGCTCGCTACGCGATCGGTACGCCCGCGTTTGGCTGCTTGACTTGGCTCCACTTGGCATCCCGATTAAGCAGCGGTGCCAGTGGAGTGGACGGAGAATAAAGGCCTCCGGACACGATCAATTTCATCGCCTCATCCACGCTGATATCGACCGATGTGACTTCTCGTTCGGGGACCAAGAGAAAATATCCGGAGGTCGGGTTGGGCGAGGTCGGCACATAGACATGAATCAGCGGCTCTTGGCCCAACACCGACGACTCGCTTTTCGTCACGCCAGTCACGAACGCAAAACAGTAGTGGCCGTTTTTGGGAAATTGGATCAACACGACACGGCGATAGGACTCTCGATCGGAGAACGACAGGATGTCCATCATCGACTTGATTGTCGAGTAGATCCCCCGGACCAACGGCAGGCGATTCACCCAATCTTCCCAAATCTTAACGATCGCCCGCCCCATGAAATTGGCGGTGAGTACTCCCATCGAAAAGATCAAAATAATGAGCAGCGCAATACCGATTCCAGGCACATAATGGTTGGGAGCCCACCGGGCAAGGATATCGCCTAAGATCCCATCCATCGTGACGAACAACGTCTTCAGAATAAGGACCGTGCCCCAGATCGGGATCACCACCAGAAGGCCGGTCAGAAAATAGCGCTTTAACGCGGTTTTTAGCATTCGTTGGGGCCGTGAACGAGCCCGGATATTGTGCAGGCTCATCATACAGATTTTTTTGCCGGCTCCGCAAGCCTTTTCTTGTTATTTTCAATGAGTTAGCCATTCTGACCCGGCCTAACGGCCGATACCACTACGCTTTCGTCCTCCTTGCTATTCACGACAGCCTGGCATAGGATCCCACCCCGACTATTGCCCCAGTTACTGCCCCATTCAGGAGCTCCTATTGCTCTCACGATCGCGGCGCGTTCCAGGCGTCTTCATGACACTCGAAGGAGGCGACGGCAGCGGGAAAACCACGCAGGCCGTTCGCCTGTGCCAATCGTTGACTGCGCGAGGCTACACCGTCCTACAGACGAGAGAACCAGGGGGAACGCTGGTCGCTGAGCGATTGCGCAGCATTCTGCTCGAGCGATCGGCTGAACCACTGGCGCCGGAAACGGAAACACTGATCATTCTCGCCGCTCGCCGCCAGCATGCTGATCAGGTCATCCGCCCCGCCCTTGCGCGGGGCGCGCTGGTCATCTGCGACCGGTTCTCGGATTCCACAATGGCTTATCAAGGATATGCACGAGGGCTCGACCTGAAAGTTCTGAAGAGGTTGAACGACTGGGCGACAGGAGGGCTCACCCCGCACCTCACTCTGCACTTCGACCTTCCAGTGGCCACCGGCCTCACACGGCGACGCCGTGAGGCTCTGTCAGAAAATCGTCTTGACCTGGAAACTACACGGTTTCACGCCAAAGTCCGCGCCGGCTTCCTAGCCTTGGCCAAACGTGAACCGCGCCGGATTAAAACGATCGACGCTCGGCAATCACCGGAGGCCATCGCGTTGCAAGTGGAAACCCTGGTACTGAAACGACTCGGATCGTTGCGATTTAACCCCACAAACCACCAATAACCATGCCATTTCACGACATCACCGGCCACGAACGGCCAATTACATTGCTGAAAGCCGCGCTGAAACAGGCGCGATTGGCCCATGCCTACCTCTTCCACGGCGAAGCAAATATCGGCAAGTTTTTGGCCGCTACGAGGTTTGCGCAAACGTTGAATTGTGAGCACGCAGAGTCCATAGATGATCAGGACTGTTGCGGCCATTGCCGCGCCTGTATTCAGATTGCCGCTCGGACGCACCCCGACTATTTTGTGATCGAGCCAGATCGGGAATTGGCAGTTCCGCAAATCAAGATCGAGCAGGTGCGCGAGATCACACAACAGATCATCTACCGACCACTCATGGGCGAACGTAAGATCTGCCTGATCGACGACGCCGACCGCCTGACGGTCGGCGCCGCCAATGCCCTCCTCAAAACGCTGGAGGAACCACCGGGACATGGCCTGTTCATCTTGATCTCCAGCCGTCCGCAGGCCCTGCCGATCACCATTCGATCCCGCTGCCAGTCCTTGCGGTTCGCGCCGCCCGCGCAGACGCAGGTGGAAGCCGCGATCATTCTGAAACGCGAGCTTCCCCCGGCGGAGTCTCGCTTTCTGGCACTGGTCACTGAAGGGCGTATCGGGGAAGCGCTGACGCTGGAGGTAGCCAACGTACGTGCGCAACAGCGTGAATGCCTCGATCTCGTCGCTCCGAACACCCTGAAATCCATCTCCGCTATTTTGACAGTGGCGGAGAGTTTGGCCAAAGCCGACCGTGGCGCCGAAATCCTCACCTGGCTCAACCGGTGGATTCGTGATCTCGTCATTGTCATCACTGGCGGTGATCAGAAACACTTGCTCCATCTTGACCAACTGGATCAACTCCGCCAGTACGCCCAACATACTGACCTCGAGGCATTGTTGGATCTGCTGAACGACATCGAGCGCACAGAACAGCAGGCCACCCGTCATCTCAATCTCCACATGGCGCTCGAAAACATCTTGCTCCGCCTGCGAGAGGCCTCAGGGTTCACCAAAGCGGCGATGCCTGCCTAGCTTTCGATCTTTCGAACCTGGTATCTTTCCTCGGCTATGAGTCAGTCCAACACCTTCTACATCACCACGCCGATTTACTACGTCAACGATGTTCCGCACATCGGTCACGCCTACACAACGATCGCCGCCGACATTCTTGCGCGATATTGGCGTTTGCGGGGGCGCGACGTGTTTTTCCTGACTGGCCTGGATGAGCATGGGCAGAAAGTGCAACAAGCCGCCGCCAGGGCCAGCATCGCTCCGCAGGTCCATTGCGATAGGCTCGCCCCGCAATTTCAGGACCTGTGGAAACGGCTGAACATCTCCAACGACGCCTTCATCAGAACGAGCGACGCTCAGCACACGCGAATTGTCCAACGATATCTTCACGAGCTGTTCGACAGGCAGCTGATATACAAAGCCGACTACTCAGGCTGGTATTGCACGTTCGATGAGCGATTCTGGACCGAAAAAGACGTAGCCGACGGCCTCTGCCCCGACTGCAAACGTCCGGTGGAACAACTCAGCGAGCATAATTATTTTTTCAAGATGGGGCAATACCAAGATCGGCTGATCGACCACATCAAGAAGCACGATCGGTTTATCCGTCCCGAATCGCGCCGCAATGAAGTGTTGGGATTTCTCCAGACACAGAAGCTCGGCGACCTGTCGATCTCCAGACCAAAATCCAGACTCTCTTGGGGAATCGAACTACCCTTTGACAACGACTATGTCACCTACGTCTGGTTTGATGCGCTGGTGAACTATATCTCCGCCCTGGAATACCTCCCCAGAGAAAAACCCATTGGTAATCGCTTCTGGCCGGCCAATGTCCACTTCGTTGGGAAAGACATTCTGACGACTCACGCCGTCTACTGGTCCACCATGCTGATGGCCTTGAAGATGCCCCTGCCAGAAACGATTTTCGCCCATGGGTGGTGGACGGTGGGTGGCGAGAAGATGTCGAAAAGCCGCGGTAACGTCGTCGATCCGAACAAGATGGTGGAAACCTACGGTGTCGATGCCTTCCGCTATTTTCTGCTTCGCGAAGTACCGTTTGGGCAGGATGGTGACTTCTCACAATCCGCCATGGCCACAAGTATCAACAGCGACTTAGCCAACGGCATCGGTAATTTATTGAGCCGCACCCTCACCATGATTGCACGATTCGCCGGCGGTACGATTCCGGCCGACGACCTGCCTGCGCTCCCAGAGGTGGAATCCAAGATTGCACAGCTCTCCACGCAATTGCCGGCCGTGATCGAGCAAGGATTTACCGCTCTGACCTTTCGCGAAAATCTCCAAGTACTCCGGGAATTGATCGGACTCTGCGATGAATACATCGACAAGACCGCCCCATGGAAATTGGCCAAGAATCCAGACGATCAGGGGCGCCTCAACACCGTGTTCAATACAACCGCGCGGGCGCTGCGGCTCTTATCGGTTCTCCTCTATCCGTATATGCCACAAACCGCGGCGAAACTTGCCCAACAGCTTGGGCTTGCGCTGGATTTTTCCAAGCCATTACCTGAAGAGACCTATCAATGGGATGCCCCGATAGCCGGCACACGCATCTGCAAAGGTCCGGGGCTCTTCCCACGCATCGAGTCAACACTGCAAGGAGATAAACCCATGAGTGCCGCACCGATTCCACCGCAACCAAATCCTGTTATGCACGCAGCGACGCCTATAGCCCCTAGCCCCGGACCTCATGCCCCTGCTTCAACACAGATCACCATCGACGAGTTCATGAAGATCCAGCTAAAAACAGCCAAAGTGCTGACTGCAGAGCGCGTGCCAAAATCTGAAAAGCTGCTCAAGCTGCACGTCTCACTTGGTACAGAGCAACGGCAGATCGTCGCGGGCATCGGCAAGCAGTATGAGCCGGAGACGCTGGTGGGCAAGACCATTGTGATCGTGGCCAACCTGAAACCAGCAAAATTGATGGGTATCGAATCGCAAGGGATGGTTCTGGCCGCAGGTGACAGCGAAGTGCGTGGCCTCGCCACTATTCTGGAAGAAGTCGAGCCCGGCACCACAGTGAAATGAGCCCGTTCCGTCTAACGCTGGTCCTGCTGTCCTGCCTTTTCTTTCCTCCACACGGCTTCTCCGGCCCGGTTGATCTAGCCCCTCTGCCCCCCGTACAACTGACTACACCACAACCGACCAAGATCATAGTTCGGGTCGTGGCTCATGGAGCAATGGTGTTAGGAAGTGACGTCGGCGGCGCCCGCATCACGATTACAGACGTCGCGAACGGAGAGGTCCTTGCCACCGGCCTCCAGCAAGGCGAGGCTGGCGACCAAAATCAAATCATGCGCACCCCTCGCATGATGGACGAACCGCAGTACAGCGCCCGCGCCTCCGCCTCGTTTACCACGACATTGAATCTGACTCACCCCACGCTCGTGGATATTACCGCAGAAGGTCCCCTGGCCTATCCCGCAGCAGCCCAGCGCGCAAGCCAGCGGGTCTGGCTCATCCCAGGACAAGATATGACCAACGATGGCCTCGTGCTCGCCTTACATGGGTATATCGTCCAGATTGAGCACCCCACGCCCCATAAGCCCCTCATCGCCCGGGACGACGTCGTCTTGCGCGCGTCGATTCGTACCTTGTCCGGCTCATTGGTGCGGCCGCACGGCGATTGGGACTCCAGAAAAATCCACATCTATGGCGAAGTGCGGATCGGCAATCGCGTCCACGAGCGATTGCAGATGTTCTACAGCGGCCGGAACGCCGAATTTGAAGCTCCGTTCTTCGTCCCGCTCTTCAATGACGCACCGAATAGCCTCACCCTGCGCGTCATCGTCGCGGATCCAGCCGGTGGAAATTTCGGTATTGGAGATGCCACGTTTCCCATACTCATCGAACGGCCTGAATACTAAATTGTGCACAATTGTGTTATTAAGAAGTTACATTAAGTACAGACTATAAGTTTTTGTTTTTATAATATTATAATCTTGTGCGTGGACTCGAATATTGGCTATGAAGCCACGCCTGGTCATCTTCACCGCCACGCCTGATCGATGGGACAGACTCCTCCCTGGATCTACTGCACGTGATCCAACCCCGCATTACCGTGGATTTTGGCATCAAATACATGCCCATTCAGCTGAAAACCGTGTGTTGCGAACCCGACGACATCCATTGCGCTCTCCGCAAACTAACTGACCACCATCACAAAGCCAGCATGTTTGCGGATCACCATTAGCCTTTTCAGCAAGCGCTTCTCCCGGTACAATACGACCGTCGGCTCTCAATGAGCTTCTATCTCAACTGGACTAGCCATGCCCGTTCCCTTCTATCTGCTCTGCGGCTCACTCGGCGCCGGAAAGACGACGCTGCTGATGCGGTTACTCGAATATTGGAAATCGCACGGAAAGCGCGCCGGGGTGTTGATGAACGAAGCGGGCGAGGTGAGTATCGACGGCCCGCTCGCAGGGACAATCGCCGAGCAAGTCATGAACCTGGCAGGCGGCTGTGTTTGCTGCGACATAAAAGAAGATCTGTCCTGGGGGATCGCGCAACTGGTCAACGATGCCGCCTCCGATGTGGTCATTATCGAATGTTCCGGCTTGGCCGATCCGGCTGAAGTCATCGACGCCGTGACCGATCTCTTCACTGCCAGACTAGCCACGCTGGAACGCGTGATTGCACTGCTCCATCCCATTGCCAGCGAAACCAGCCACTCTAGCCAATACGTCACGACTCAAGCCATTCGCTGCGCGGACGAACTCATCCTCAATAAACAAGACCTCTATGTGCCGGGCCATTGGGATGACTTCAAAAGTGGGATAGTAAAACAGAACCCCTATGCCCGCATCTGGGAAACCACCCACGCGCGTATCGATGCAGACGCCTTACTTGCACCAATCGCGACACGACCGCACCCGGCAAAAACGAATGTGGTGTTCGGCAAACCGCACCCGGTAGGTTCTCACAAACGGGCGGACTACCATCCTATCGCCACAACCGTGAAACCGCTCGCACCGCTCAACCGGCGACGGTTCGAAGCCTGGACTCAATCGCTACCCAAAGAACTTGAGCGGGCAAAGGGATATTTCCGGTTTGTGCACGAGCCAGAGCTACAAGAATTCCAATATGTGCCGCCGGGACATCCGACGACTGCCCCTGTCATGTTGTTGGATGAGCCGGAACCAGCGGTGGTGCTGATTGGCCGTGGCTACGATGTAAAAACATTGGAAAGACGGTTGTTGGAGTGTGTCGATGCGCAATAGCACGCGCCCGACCCGCTAGGAGGAACCCACCCCTGCTTCGTTCATCGACTTGAAGCCCGCCGCTATCGGTTTTTTCTGAAGACAGGCCACTGCAACAAGAGCCACGCGGCACTCCCACCAATTGCTCCACCGATCAGCCACCCTCCGAAGACATCTGTCACATAATGCGCTCCCACGTACACGCGGGCGAGCCCAATCAAGCCGACAATCGGCCAACTGATCCACCCGGATCGTGGATATAGCACCTGAATGAACGCGGCTACCGCTGCCGTATTGATGGCGTGGTTCGACGGAAAACTGAAGAGCCTTCCGCAGCCGCCTGGCTCAATGCTGATGGCTTGGCTCAGTGCATGGCAAGGCCTGACGCGCTCGAACAGCCACTTAAGCTGCCCCCCCAGGAAATCTGAGAGACCCACCGCACCCGCCAACGCCAGCCCCCCTAGCAACGCTTCCCAACGTTTCACCCAAATCCAATATCCAATGAGGAGTGCCCCAGGGAGATAGAGAGTGCTGCGGTTGCCAAGCAGGAGAAAAAATTGGTCGACGGGCGATGACTGGCCGGCGAGTCCGTTAATGGCAAAGAAGAGGGATTCGTCTACACTCATGTGTGAGACAATAGAACGTACCTCGTCGAGCGTCAAGCGTCAGGCGTGAACCTCACGTCAAACACAGTCGACCTTGTCTATCTCGTCTATTTGGTCTATCTGGTTGTTTCGAATGAGTCTTGCCGAGCTATCCGCTGTGCTGCGATAGCCATCGATACCGTAGCGTCAGCGTGTTCTGAAATGGATGCGGACGGTCAACTCGCCGTCGATAGGCTCGTCGCCTTTCTTCTGAGGATCAAATGTCCATTTACCGAGAGCATTGACTCCAGCCGTCGTCAGCTCCCGATTTTTACAAGGCTCAAGAACTACGACCGCCACCTTCGCCTGCCTGGAGACCAACAGACGAGCCTTCATCCAATCATCGATTTCCTGTCCGTTGAGCGAGGTGGGAATAGCGGGCCAAGGGGTAGACTTGGCCACCGGGCCGAGCTGCTGATCCTTGTTCAACGGCAAGCCATGGACATGTACCTCCGGGACGGCAAGAACATCCTCCTCGTGATCACTCTCGTGAGTGGCCTCGTCGCCTGCCGCTGCATGCGCAGCGGCAGGATTCATCAACATGGCAAGCACACCAACCAGTACTATGTATCTACGACAGCACTGCGTAGTCTTCATCAGTGACAATATCCAATCGCTCTATATATTAAAAGAACCATTGCCCACGAAAGAAAAAGGACCGCGGCATTCCGGCATGCGCCACACCGAGACCGATACTGCCCTCTCCTGAATTAAGAAAGTACTTTTGGTCGAGCGCATTCACGATATCGAATCCCAGCAGGAATTTCTGCCCGTGCCAAGGCAACGGAATGACATGGCTGACTGAAAAGTTATAGATCGTGTACGTCGGGCTATGGGTCGAGTTTGTCTTGGCGCCTGTGTCCGCCGTCCGTAATCCCGAGGCAAACAGCACTTGGCCGGTCAAGTGGGTCCGCTCAAGCAATTGATAACTCAAAATTCCTGACGCGGTCAGCGTCTGTTGATGGTCGCAATGGACGCCGCTGCGCGAATTGATATCGGCAATTTCTTCAAAATGCACTAGATTGTGCCCGGACTGCAAGCCATAGCCCTTACACTGTCCCCAGGCGATGTTGCCACGTCCGGTTAAGTTTTCCATCAACCACACCTTGAGGGCAGCATCGGCTCCCCTGGTCCATCCCCGGTCAAAGGCTAAATAGTTCAGCATGGGCGTCGAGCCGAACTGGTGGGCGTCCGACATGTAGTTGGCTAACTTGTAGTAGCCCGTCAGTTGCAGCGTCGCCCAATCTGTCAGGGCATGGACGCTGCCAATCTGGAAATAATGGGCCCGCTCGGCTCGCGGCAAATTATTGGTGGTAGCCTCCGGATGCGCCTTCGTTCTCTCTGTATTCAAGGTGGTGGTGTTAATCCGCTCCAGATTCGGCGGGGTAAAGAGCCGGCCATAGTATGCGTGGACGGCGTTGGCGGAATTGTACCGGTATGTCACCCCGACTCGTGGACTGATTTGTCCTTCATTTCGTAGATACTGCACAGTATCGGCACGCACACCGAAGTTGAACGTCCAATGTTCATTCGGTGTCCACTGATCTTGTATCCAGAACTCCTGCCGCCACCCGACAAGCCGGTTGTCGCCGCCGCGGTTGATCACGCCTCCGGTTGGGTCCGAGGTTGAGTCATTAGGGTCGGTCGACAAAAATGTTGACAATCTCGTCTTATTGATCGCTTGGGCCCGATCAACTTGGAACCCCGCCTTAATCAAGTGTTCCTTGCTATGCACATATGTATAATCCATGCGCACACCACCGGAGTAGCCGATGCGGTCTTGGCTGCCGGCCGAGAAGGGTTCATCTTCCTCGGCCGTATAGGCCAACACATTGAGCGGATCCGTTCGAAAGGTGGCTCTCGTCTGACGGAAATACCCGGCGAGGCTAAAGAAGTTACGGGTGTTGATATCGCGCCGCCACACCAGATGTCCGTATTGGTTATTTTCCTTCTGATTCTCATCAAGCCTGTCCGAGGGTACTGGCGTAAAACCCGACATGAGGCTAAGAATAGTTGAGTTCGGGGTTTGCCCGGGGAAAGTCGGAATCTGATATTTCGCGATAGAGTTCAAGAACAAGGCAGTGAAATTATTGTTATTGTCCAACTGATAGTCACCACGGAACATCGTCTGGTTGCGCTCGCTTTGGCCGTGAAAAATTGAATGGCCGACAGTCGGCGGCTCAATGCCTCGATTCGTCGCCGTATGGCTGTTCAGAAAGTAATAGCGGAACTTCTCGCCGATCGTGCCTCCATACTCAAATGAGGGGTTGATCGTGTTATTCGACCCGCCGAACATCTGGACCGACCCAAATCCCGGCTTTGTGCCGCTCTTCGTCGTAATATCGATGAGTGCGGTCGTCCTATTTCCCACATTCGCTTCCATCCCACCCAAGACAATATCGGCCCGCTCCCAGGTACGAGGCGAAATCACATCGGAAAATGTCGACGAAATCGTATCAGGAATGGGTATCCCGTCGATTCGCAATTGGATATTGGCATGATCCTGCCTGATATGAAGTTGCTTCAACGATCCATAGACCACGCCGGGAATCGTCAGCAACACGTCGTGTAATTCGCTGTTGTTGCCCCGGGGAAGGAGTTCGATTTCCTTCCGGCTGAGTGAATAGGTCTCACTGGATGCCGTGGTGTTGACTGGCGGCAGGGGTGCCACAACCTCCAGTGACACTTCTTTAGTCTTTGAAAGGGTCAGGGTGACCGATTTCAGAGGTTCTTTTCCCAGCGTGAGCACGACATATTCACTCCGATAGGTTTCTTGGACCGCACTGACGGAGTACGTGCCGCTCTCCGGCACAGTCACCTTGAATTCACCAGCATCATTTGAAACTCCGGACGAGACGAGTTCCCCTTCTTGACTCTTGACTTCAATGATTGCCTGCGAGACCCGCCGGAGATCTTGATTCTGAACCGTGCCCGTTATCGTGACCCGATCAACATCCGCCGCATAGACGGATGAACCAGAAATTATCCCTAGGACCGTGAATACCACGGACCATGCCAACCATTGCATTACTCGAAACTGCATTTTATCCTCCCATTACCGAACGTATGTCGAAAAACGACCAGAGTTACACAACCACACTCGATCGTGAGACTGCGATTGCTATGAACGTGGAACCTTAGTGGAGAGCAGGCGGAGCGCGCGAGGGGCCAGCGAACGACAACGCACCGGCCCTCAAGATGGGAGCAGCAGGTAATTCATATAACTCGCCCCGCTCACGGAAAGCCGGCCGGGGCACATCAACGTCGAGCACGCCCGCGATATGAGACTCAACCCATTGACAGAGATCGTTGTCGGAGTGTTCATGGCCGTCGGTGTCGGCGGCGGCCAATTCATGGTGCACGCTTTGCGCACCGGCAAAGGGCCCCAGGGCCACGAACAGGAGGATGAGACCGACCGACAGGCCGCCTCTACAGTGATCTGTGATACTCATGGCAACCATTACAGTGTACGCCCTACCACGGTTTTAAAAAACCTGTCAAACAAAACGCACAACTCGCAGATATGTTTTGTCTACTCTTCAATAGGTTAAATATCGTCATCTAGACTTCTCATGGGGGGTTCATATAGTATTCTAGCCATCGATCCCCTGATAAAGGACAGACTGTGAATAGACCCATCGATAATCAACACATCGGCTTGATCACCGCACTGCCTCCGCCGCGTGTCATCAAGACCAAACTGCCGATCACCGAACAGGCGGCAGCGCTGGTCGTCGAAACCCGTAATGCTATCAGAAAAATCCTTCATGGACAAGACCGAGATCGGCTGGTCGTCATTGTCGGACCGTGCTCCATCCATAACTCTGAAGCCGCATTTGAGTATGCTCACAAACTGAAACCTGTCGCCGATGCCTTGCGCGACCGTTTCCTGATCGTGATGCGGACCTATTTCGAGAAACCTCGCACCACGGTCGGCTGGAAAGGCCTGATCAATGATCCCCATCTGGACGGGACCTGCGACATCGCCACCGGTTTGGAGCTGGCCCGAACCATTCTGTTGCGCATCAACCAGCTCGGACTCCCCTGCGCCACTGAATTGCTCGATCCGATCAGCCCACAATATATCGCCGATCTGATCAGTTGGGCTGCGATCGGAGCGCGGACGACGGAAAGCCAGACACACCGCGAGTTGGCCAGCGGCGTCTCGATGCCGGTCGGGTTCAAGAACGGCACAGAAGGCAGCTTGCAAGTTGCCGTGAATGCCATGATCTCCGCCAGGACGCCGCATCATTTTGTCGGCATTAATGCCGACGGGCAAGCGGCGATCATCCGCACGATGGGTAATCCCAACCGTCACATCGTCCTCCGCGGCGGCGGCGGCAAGACCAACTATGAAGCAGAACACGTCGCCAAAGCAGAAGCCGCCGTCGCGAACGAAGGCATCGCGCGCCCCATCATGATCGACTGTTCGCACGACAACTCCAAGAAAGATCACACCCGCCAGGGATTCGTCGCCCAGGAGGTGTTGCGGCAGTTCCGCGGAGGCCGCCAGACCATCATGGGCTTCATGCTCGAAAGCAATCTGAATCCAGGCAAACAAGCCTGGAAAGAAGGGGTGGCCCTTCAGCATGGCGTCTCCATCACCGATGCCTGTCTGGGCTGGGACAAAACCGAACAACTCTTACACGAACTGGCGACGGCCATTACCACAACACCGACCTCCTGATCACTACCGTTTCCACTCACCAGAACCCCGCGCTGGTTTCAACACAATGGATTCGTCGTCCCGGCTTTCTCAGTATTCTGATCGCTCACCGAACGGCAACAGCGCCAGGTGCCGCACGCGCTTGATCGCACGGGCAATTTCACGCTGCCGCTGTTGACTATTCCCTGTCATGCGGCGAGGGAGGATCCGTCCATTCTCCGTAATGAATCGCCGCAACCATTCGACATTCTTCCAATCCACCGTCTTACCGTTTTTCCTTATGCGCCGCGTGTTTGCGGCAATACGAGCAATACTTCTTCAGTTCGATCCGGTCCGGATCGTTCTTCTTGTTCTTCGTCGTCCAATAGACCGATTTGCCCGGCGATTCGCAGCCGATACAGGCCACGGCAATGACTTCACGCATGATGCATCCCCTCTTTCCTTGCTAAATCTTTTCTCCGGCCGCCCGCATTTCTGAAACCACCGGGGCCAGGCCTCGTTTGTTGATGATCTTCATCCCGTGCGTCGAGACCGACAAGGTGATCCAGCGATTCTCTTCTGTCAAAAAGTAGCGTTTGCGCTGTAGGTTCGGCACAAATCGCCGTCTCGTCTTGTTGTTGGCATGACTCACGTTGTTTCCCGACACCGGCTTCTTCCCGGTCACCTGACAATAGCGTCCCATCATTCCTCCTTTTCGTTGATTCGCTGTCCTGGCCGTCCGTCATGCGCTAGGGAGATCAGCCACACCACTGCTGTCCCAGAGCGTCACGGCAATCTGACAGCATCGACAGAGTTGCCATATCTCTCCCGTCGCAGCGCGCCGTTCTAAATCGTCCACAACTCGAATACGGGTGACGACATCACGACCTTCACCGTGCTCGCGCAGATTGCAGAGCTCACAACCCAGTTCGTCCACTATCTGAATCTCTTCGAGATCAAACATCAGCTCAGCTCTCTTCCTCCGGCAACAAGTCGTGCCGTTCGGCGCGTATGTGCCGCTTTTCCCATGTCGGCTTCTTGAAGGGATCACGAAAGGCACACCACAGCTCTTCGTCCAGGGCAAGCTCCGCTCTGGTCAACAGGCAAGCATCTAGCCGTCGTTTTAAGTCGACGCGATCAATCTCCTCGCCCATGAAGGCCAGTTCAATCCGGCGATCCCCAAATTCGAGATCCCACACCTTGCGCAGTTCGTCGAGTGCCCCCTCTCCCTTCGGCCAGTGCCGATCCGGAATCGCCACCCACCAGCGACCCAGTCGCTCGTAGAGACAGTTGGTGCCAGCCTGCGACCACATGTAACAAGTCTTCGGTTGTGAGGCGACCCAGAAATATCCTTTGGATCGCAGCACACCCAGCCACTCCTCTTGCATTAACAGCCAAAATCGGAACGGATGGAACGGCCGTTTCGCTCGATAGACGAACGTCCCTGTTTCACGATCGCCTTCTGGCAACGACGTGCCGCTCAACGCATGCATCCACCCGGGTGTGATTTCTAGCGCCGCCCCCTCATGAGGGCGCGTAGTCTCTAGCAACAAGGGATCACGGTCTCCCTGAGACACCGCCATGCACCCTGCATCAGGGTTGACCTGCCAAAGAAATCGCTCAAGACGCTCCCGTTCGACCGGCGTCACACGATCGCACTTGCTCAGCACGAGCGTCGTGCTGAATTCCAGTTGATCCGCCAGTAGTTCGGCGAGGGTTCGCGCATCGTCCGGTCCCGTGCCGAGTCCCCGCTCGCGGAGCGTGATCCCGGACTCATAGTCGTCCCAAAAACGCTCCGCATCAACGACCGTCACCAAGTGGTCCAGGCGCGCGACAGCGGAAACGGCGACCCCCTCGGTCTCATCGGCATCGAAGAGATTGGCGATCAGGAGCGGATCCGTGCTACTCGAACTTTCAATGAGAATGGTGTCGTATTTGCCCAAGCTCGTCAGCCGAATGATCGCTTCAGCGACATGCTGACGCAAGGAACACTGCGTACACGCAGCCGTCAACTCGACGAGAGCTTCACCGCGAAGGTAGTGCTCTCCGCCGAAAATCTCGATCTCATTAGTCAATCCGCTCAGGTCGTTCGTAATAATCGCCGTCCGCGTTGGATTCAGTTCACGCACCAGACGCCGAAGCACTGTCGTCTTCCCGGCACCGAGAAAACCTGATACCACGATAACGCTTACCTTATTACTCATACCGCTTCCTCTCAACTCCTGGGTTCTCAACCCACTCCGACTCAGCTCCAACGCGGAAACGGATCCGGATATTTCTGCCAGGCAGGTTTGCCCTCGGCCAGCTCCGCATCGGTCAGCAGGCATGCGTCGAGGTCTGCACGGAGCGCCGTTTCATCCATCCGCTGACCGATGATGACGATCTGTTGGCGCCGGTCGCCGAAATTGGGATGCCACATCGCCTTGAGCTGCGCCTTCACCTCAGCGGAGTCGGGCCACTGCTCTTCCGGTATCATAGCCCGCCACCACCCCATCGGGCCGAGTTGCCACACAGTCCCAGCCAGCGACAGCAGCCCGATAAACTCCAGCCGACCAGCCAAATACACCAACCCTTTGGCGCGTAACACGCCGGGCCAAGGTCGGCCCAACTGGTCCGCCAACCGCTGCGCATGAAACGGGCGACGACTCCGATAGACAAAGCTTGCAATGTCGTATTCTTGGGATTCCGAACGCGTGCCTTCGCGCAGCGTCTTCATCCACCCAGCCGCCTGTGAGGCTCTGGCGAATTCGAATCGTCCTGTATTGAGGATCTCTGCTGGTGATACGTGCCCATATTGCACCGGGCGGATCACCGCGTCTGGATTCAACGTTGCGAGAATCGTTGTCAGTTCCTGCAGCGCCTGCGGTTCCATCAAGTCGGTCTTGTTCACAACGAGCACGTTCGCAAATTCCACCTGATCGATCAGCAGATCGGTGATGGTTCGCTTATCCTGCTCGCTCACCGCCAGGCCGCGCTCTTTCAACTCCACGCCTTCTCGATAGTCGTGGAGAAACCGAGGGCCGTCCACTACCGTGACCATGGTATCGAGCCGCGACAGGTCAGCCAACGCCTGCCCCTGCGCGTTTTCAAACGTAAAGGTCTCCGCTACCGGCATCGGCTCTGAGATACCAGTTGACTCGATGAGCAGATACTCGAACCGCCCCTCTTCCGCTAGCCGGGCGACTTCGCTCAGCAGGTCTTCCCGTAAAGTGCAACAGATGCAGCCGTTGCTCATTTCCACTAGCTTCTCTTCTGTGCGACTTAGCGCCGCACCGCCGTCAGCCACCAGCAGCGCATCAATGTTCACCTCGCTCATGTCGTTCACGATCACCGCCACGCGTAGCCCTTCCCGATTGTGCAGTACGTGGTTAAGTACCGTGGTCTTTCCTGCTCCAAGAAATCCCGACAAGACCGTCACCGGTAACCGCGCCGTGTCTGTGCGCATCTACCGCTCCTCCGACGTCGTCGACAGACCATCCGATTCCACCACTGTTTCCATTGGCGGAAAGCGGTCCGGCTTCCCCTCCCACGACGACCGCCCGGAGGCCCATTCCGCTTCCGTCACCAGACAAGCGTCCAGCTGCGCCGTCAGCGCCGCATGATCCATTCGTCGACCGATCAGCACCAGTTCTTGACTGCGATCGCCGTACTCCGAATCCCACACTCCCTGGAGGCGCTGATACTCTTCTTCCTCTTCCGGCCAATCATCCTTGGGCATCGCGGCATACCAGCGCCCGGCCCACCGCACGTTGCCGGTCCCGCCCGCCTGCGACCACAGCCCGATGAGATCCGGGCGCGTGGCGATCCAGAACAGCCCCTTCGACCGGAGGACGCCAGGCCATGGCTCCTGGAAGCAGTGCCAGAGCCGCTCCGGATGAAACGGACGTCTAGCCCGGTACACCACATTGGTAATCCCGTATTCGTCGGCCTCGGACCGTTCGTGCCCGCGTAAGGATTTCATCCAGCCCGCGGCCTGACTGGCCCGCTCAAAATCGAAGGCCCCGGTGTTCAAGATGACGTTGAGATTAATTTGCCCATGCCGAATCGAGACACACCGCGCTTCAGGGTTCAACGCGGCAAGGATGGCCGTCAGTTCGCACAGCTCGCTCTCGGACACCAGGTCCGCCTTGTTGATCAGCAGCACATCGGCAAACTCGACTTGAT
>Ga0194121_10001096_pt1 | contig 47244 bp, 34 predicted proteins | sample TA2MahCa50mmetaG_FD_148609 | JGI IMG/M metagenome (GOLD analysis project Ga0194121, IMG submission 148609) | Freshwater microbial communities from Lake Tanganyika, Tanzania - TA2015020 Mahale Deep Cast 50m | ecosystem: Environmental > Aquatic > Freshwater > Lake | place: Tanzania: Lake...
CTGCGCCGCCGCTGCGCCCGCGGCAGCGGCCACCAGCGCCGCCGCCAGCGCCGCCGTCCGCCACCGTCGCCGCGCGGTCACGATCCGGTCCGCGGCGCGGTCTCGATCACCACCTTGCAGCGCATCCCCGGCACGAACGCCGGCGGCAGCGTGCCGTCGAGCTCGACCGTCGCGTCGTAGCTGTTCTCCGGCCCGCCCGCGCTCTTCGGATCGGGGAAGCGGTCGAACCGGAGCCGGCCGACCAGCGTCTTCGCCGCGTCCGCGGCCGGCACCACCTTGACCGCGACGTTCTGCTCGAGCTTCAGCAGCTGCGACTCCGGCAGGTCGAGCGCCACCGCCATCACGCCGGGTCGCGCCACCGTGAACAGCACCGCGCCGCCGCTGGCGCTGCCGCGCACCGCGTGCCGTGCCGCGCCGCGCCCCGGCTCATAGTCGGCGATCGCGCCGTGCAGCGCCATGCCGTCCCGCGCCGCCCGCACCACCAGCCGCTCGCGGTCTCGGCGCAGCTTCGCCACCCGCTCACGCGCGTCGCGGAACTCCGGATCGAGCTTCAGCAGCCCGTCCTCCCGCGTCCGCCGCTCCATCTCCTGCTGGCGGACCAGCCGATCGCGGCCGCTCCTGGCGTCGCGCACCGCCTTCTCCTTGCCCTTCGCGTTCAACGGCTCGGTCACCTCCTCGTCGATCCGCCGGCGCGCCTGCTGCAGCTCGTACGAGGTGAGCGACCGCGCCATCTGGCGGCGCGACCGCTTCAGCACGATCTCCTCGGTGGCGTCGGTCAGCTCGTCCGCCGTGTACATCTTCTCGAGCTGCGCGAGCTCGTCCTTCTGGTCCTCGATGTTGTCCTTCGAGTAGCCGTCCGACAGCTCGATGCCGCGGCGCTTCAGGTCGAGCTCGACCTTCCGGTAGAGATCCAGCGCCGCTTCCGCCTGCTGCAGCGCGTCATTGGCGTCGACCAGCCGCACGTCGCCGGCCTCCTGCTCCAGTCGTGCCGTCTCGCGCTGGTTCTGGTGGCGGATCTCGGTCGAGCGCAGGTCGCGCTCGGCCGCCTCGATCGCCAGGTCGACCGCCTCGAGCTTGAAGCGCGCCAGCACGTCGCCGAGCCGCACCGCGGTGCCGTGCGCCACCACCTCGGTGAACTCGAGCGGGCCGGAGTAGCTCTCGAGCTCGAGCTTGTGCTCCACCGCGTCGGCCGGCACCAGCGTGCCGGCGCGCTCGATCGGCGCGGCGGCGTCCTGCGTCGGTGCGGCGGCGAGACAGACGGCCAGCGCGGCGACCAGCGCGGCGCTCTTCCAACGGGTCACGGACACGGCGGTTCCTCCTGTCGTGAGGGGTTCGGTGCGACGCGTGGCGCCGCGATCGTTCCATACGAGCGACGACGGCATGCGTTGCCGCCCGGGCGCGCGAACGGCCCGGTATGGTACGCCGCCCCCTCGATCCGGGAGGAGCTGACGTGCGATCCGTGATCCTCGCGCAGTGCGCCGCGTCTCTCCTCGCCGCCCTGGCGACCGGCTGCATCAGCGTCGTCGAGCCGGTCGGCGACGAGGCGCTGGCGGCGACGCCCGGCTGGGAGGCGCTCGCGGCCGACCCGACCACGGCGTCCTCTGCCGCTCCCTTCACCGGTCTCGAACTCGCGGAAGAACTCGCAGGCGGGCTCGATGCGCTCGAGTTCCTGCCGGGGCTGCGGGTCGCGGCGGTGGTGGCCGGCTCGCCGGCGGAGGGGGCGGGGATCGCCCCAGGCGATCGCGCGTTGCGCGTTGACGGCGTCGAGCTGCGCTCGCTCGAACAGTGGCACGCGCTGCTCGAGGCGGCGGCGCCGGCGGCTCGCCTCGCGCTGGAACTGGAGCGCGGTGGCGCGTTGGCGCACACCGACGTCGCCGTGGTGCGGCGTTCCTCCGCGGCGCTGCGCCCGGCCGACCGCTTCGTCGAGCGTCGTCGCCTCGATTGCATCGCGCGCACCGTGATGGCCGGCGCGGCACCGGGCGGGGTCGGCGTCAGGCTCGAGGAGATCGGCGCGCGATCGGTGCTGCGCGGGGCCGGACTGCGTGCAGGCGACGTGCTGGTCGAGCTCGACGCGCTGCCGCTCGCCGGCGTGCAGGACCTGTTTCGGCGGGTCGCCGCGGCGCCGGCCGGCGCGACGCTGCAGTTCACGCTGCTCGAGCCCGATGGCGCGCGCCGCGCCGCCGTGGTGCAGTTGCCGCGGCCGGAACGCCACCTCACCGAGATCTCGCTCTGGCCGCTCTTCTCTTGGAGCGAGACACCGGACGAGCGGAAGGGCGAAGTGGTGATCGGCGACCTGTGGCTGATCTGGTTGTTCCGCCGCGAACACGACGGCGACGCGTATCGCACCAGCATCCTGCGCTTCCTGTCGTGGGAGAGCGGCGTCGGGGCGCTGGATGAGGAAGCCGCCACCGGCGAGGGCGGGCGATGACGCTTGCCGCGGCCGTGGCCGTCGTCGCCGCCGCCGGGATGGGCGAGCTGCCGCAGTTCACCGAGTCGCGCATCGCCGTCGGCGCCGAACCGTTCGAGTACCAGCTCTCCGACGTCGACCTCGACCTGCGCGTCGATCTGCTGGTGTCGTCGGTGGCCGGTGGCGAGCGGACGCTGCGCCTGTGGCGCCAGCGCGCCGACGCGTCCTTCCCGCCGACGGCCGACTGGTCGCTGGCCGTGCCGCCCGACGTGATCAGCTGGTCGTTGCTCGACCTGCGGCCCGACCCCGGACGCGAGGTCGTCCTGCTGACGCGCGGCGGCGTCCACTCGCTGACCACCACCCGCGCCGGCCTGAAGGAAAACCTTCGCCGCGAGCTCGCCGCGCCGCTCATGCCCGACCTCGCCGATCCGCGGCGCCTGCCGGCCTGGCAGCTGACGCAGGACGTCGACGGCGACGGACGCGAGGAGTTGCTGCTGGTGGTCGAGGAAGAGCTGCGGATCCTCGGCGTGGCGGCCGACGCGGCGGCGGGCAGCGCGTTGGTGGAGCTCGGTCGGTTGCCGGTCGCGCCGCGGACGACGCGGGTGAGCGAGCGCGGCAGCTTCACCTTCGGCAGCTCCGGGATGCGCGGCCGCGGGCCGGCGGGCGGCACGTCGTTCTTCCGCCTGGCGCGCACGTCGCAGCCGGTGCTCTTCGGCGAGAAGCTGCTCGACCGTCGGCGCACGCTCGAACTGCCGCGACTGCTCGATTTCGGCGGCGATGCCGCGCTGGAACGCGTCGAGCGCGAGAACGGCCACTGGCGGGTCACGCCGCTGCCGCTGGGCGGCGGGCCGGCGCCGATGCCGGCCAGGTTCGAGTTGCCCGAGGCGGCCCGCGACGCCACCTCCACCGAGTGGACCGACCTCGACGGCGACGGCCGGCGCGAGCTGGTGGTCTTCCGCAGCGACGACGATGACAAGGTGGCGCTGGTGTTCACCGCGCGCGTCGACCCCGCTCAACCGTTCGGAGCGCTCATCGACGCCGCGCCCAGCGCGCGGATCAAGCTGGCCGGGATGGGCGTCCGGTACTGGCTGACCGACGTCGATCGCGACGGCCGCCAGGACCTTACGGCGCGCGTCTTCGACGTGCCGACCGGCTTGTCGACGCTGGCGACGGTGCGGCTCGACACGGCGTTCCACGTCTTCCGCGGTCGACCCGGCGCCACCTGGTCGCGCGCGCCCGACCTGAGCTTCGAGCGCAGCTTCCGGCCCGAGCAACTGACCCGCGTGCAGGAGTCGCTGCTGATCAACGTCGGCGGCGATTTCGACGGCGATGGCTGCAACGACCTCGTGACCACGCAGCTCGACGGGCGGGTCGAGATCCGCCGCATCACGGCCGGCGAATCGCTGCAGCTCGAAGCGAAGCCGGTGGTGTCGTTCGCGCCCACGACGGAGGTCGAGCGGCTCGAGACGTGGGATCTGAGTCGCGACGGAGTCGCCGACCTGACGTTGCGCCACGAGCAGGGGCTGACGCTCTTCGTCTCGCGCGGCATGCCGCGCCCGCCACCGGAGCAGCGCCGATGAGCGCCCTCCCCGGCTGCGCCGCTCTGGTCGCGTCGCTTGCGGCCGGCGACGTCTCGATCGCGCTGCCCGATGGGCTGACCGGCCTCGAGTTGCTCGACTGGGAGGGTGACTCGCGCCTCGAGCTGCTGCTGGTGGCGGATGCGGGGCTCACCGTCGCCGCCATCGAGGACGACGGCCGCCTCACGCCGCGCGCGCGAGTGGAGCGCGGCGCGGCGCGGACGCTCGCCTGGTGTCTCGCGCCCGTCGCCGGCACGTCGCGGCAGGAGCTGCTGGCGCTGCGCGAGGACGGCGTGCTGCAGCGCCACGCGGCGGGCGCGGCGGCGCCGGCGGAAGTGGCGCGGATCACCGGCCTGGCGCTGCCGAGCGGCGTCTTCGCCTTCCCGTTCGCGCGCGACCTCGACGGCGACGGCGACGCCGACCTCGCATTGCCGGCCGCCGGAGGGCTCTCCCTCTGGTGGGTCGGCGCCGATGGCAAGGCGACGCGCGGGCCGCTGGTGCGCCACCGGATCGACGTCGGCCTCACCCTGCCGGCGCCCGAGGACGACGGCCCGGAGGTCGGCGTCTCGCTCTCGATCCCGAGCTTCGAGGTGGTCGACCAGAACGGCGATGGTCGCCCCGACCTGGTGTTCGAGTCGGACGACCACCTGCAGTTCTTCTGGACCGGGTCGAACGGCGCGTTGCCGGAGCAGCCGACGCTCGAAGTCGACCTGGCGGAACTGAAGGCGAAGCTCGCGCCGGCCGGCGGCAGCGTGCTCGACCCGGCCAACCTGTTCAAGGCGCTGGCCTCGCGGGTGTCGGCCGACGTGCGCGACTTCGACGGCGATCGCCGCGCCGACCTGCTGCTGCGCCAGGGCTCGAAGGTGTCGCTCTTCCCCGGCACGCCGGCCGGCATCGATCGCGCGAAGGCGGCGCAGGTGCTGAAGGTGTCGGGCAACCTGCTCGACGCCTTCGCGTTCGACGACGACCGGGACGGCAAGGACGACCTCTGCCTGCTGCAGGTGGCCGACGTCTCGTTCGGACAGCTGCTGCTCTGGGTCATCGTCGGCGGCGAGCTCGAGTTCGACCTCTTCACCTATCGCCAGGAGGCGACGCTGCGCTTCGGCAAGAGCCCGGCGAAGCGCCGCCGGCTGCGGGTCGAGCTGCCGGCGCTGCTCGGCATCGCCGACGAGTTCGAGGACAGCAAGGCGATCGAGCGGCTCGGCGACGAGTTCGCCCGCCAGCCGATCGGGCTCGATCTCGATGGCGACGGCCAGCGCGGCGACGTGGCACAGTTGCGGCGCGACGGGACGGTGGCGGTGTGGCGCGGCAAGGCGGCCCTGCCCGAGGCGCACGCAGCGGAGCTCGCCGAACTGCGCCGCGGCCTGCTGGCGCGCTTCGACGCTGCCGCCGCCGGCAAGGACGCGGTGAAGATCGGCCTGCTCGACCTGGTGGAGTGGGTCCCGACGCCGGGCGCGGCCATGCGCGCCGCCGTCGCCGGCCGCGAACCCGACACGCTCCTCGCGACCAGGGACCCGAGCGCCGACCGCAAGGATGCCGACGCTGCCGACCGCCAGACCGACCGCCTCCTGATCGCCGCCGACCTCGACGGCGACGGCAAGGACGAACTGCTGCTGCTCGATGTTCAGCCGCTGATGCTGTGGCGGCTGGCGGGCGGATAGCGCAGCCGCTTCAGCGAACAGCGCGATCGGGCAGGTGGCGCACCGGGTCGAGCGGTTCGTGGAGCGTCGCGAGCCGCAGGAGCGCCAGCGCCTCGCCGGCGGCGCCGAGCATGAGGTCGACGCTCTCGGCGCCGGCGTTGGCCGGGTCGTGCGTCGCGCCGCGCAGCCACTTGACGCCTTCGCCGTCGGCGACCGCCGCGCGGCAGAGGAATTCGCCGGCGCGAGCCGCGAACTCGGCGTGCTCGGCGTCGCCGGTCGCGCGATGGAGGTCGCAGAAGAAGTCGAGCACGCCGGCGACGCCGCAGCAGAACGACGGCGGGAAGGCGGCGGCCGCAGCGTTCGGCGCATCGGCCGGCGCCTGCGCCATCACGAAGCGTGCGCCCGCCAGCGCGGCGTCGAGGTAGCGCGGCTCGCCGCTCTGCGCGTGGAGCAGCAGGAAGAGACGCGCCGTGCCGGGCGGTCCATGGCACCAGCCGCCGAGGCATTGGTCGGCACCGGCGATCACCGGCCAGCCGAGGCCGTCACCCTGCGGCCGCGCCTGTTCGAGCAACCGCTTCGCGGCGTCGCGGGCGGCGCTCGCGCACGCCTCGTCTCCGGTGACGGCGGCGACACGGGCGAGGGCGTAGGCGACGCCGGCCGTCCCGTGGCTGAAGTTGGTGTAGGGCTGGTTCCCCGCGAGCTGCCAGACCCAGTGAAGCGGCCACTCGCGGTCGCTTGCCCTATGCTCCCGTCAGCCCGCTTGACGCATGAGCCCCGTCGCAAGGCGACGGAATGTTGGCGCAGGACGAGGCGGGAGATCGCGGTGGTCCGTCGTCTGTCGGGTACAGGCAATCGATGGAGCCCGCAGCTCGCAACGCGGTTCACGCAGGATCGGGCGGGCGCGAGGATGTGATTCGATGGGGGTGATCTCGGGGACGCTGGTCGCGTGGGTCTTGCTGCTGCCGGCCGCGCCGCCGGCCGCCGCGGCGTTCAAGTGCGTGACGGGCAGCGCGCCGGTCGTCGCCGCCGATCCCGGCGAGGAACTCGCCGAGTTCGGCAGCGCGCTCGACGCGAAGGAGTGGAACCGTGCGATCGAGCGGGTCGCGGCGCCGGCGAAGCAGACGCGCGCGACGGTTGAACTGCACGCGAGCGTGCTCGCCGCCGCCGTGAAGGCCGGGGCCGAGGGCGAGAAGTTCGTGGTGCGAGCGCTCGAGTGGAAGCACATCACCGACGCGGAGCAGCCGCTCGCCGCGGCGCTTGGCGCGCTCGGGGCGCGGCCGGAGCCGAAGCGGATCGAGCTCTACGGGGAGTACCTGAACGACCTGCGCATCCCGGTCGCGCGCGCCGCGATCATCGCGATGGGGAACTTCTTCGGCGAGAAGGAGGCACTGCGCAAGAAGGTCGTCGCGCAGCTGGTGCGCGCCTACGACGGCACCGGCATGGGCGGCGAGGGCAGCGGCCGGCAGCGCAACGATCCGAAGAGCGCGCTCGGCCAGCCCGGCGATCGGATGGCCGTCCGCCACGATTTCCAGTACCAGCTGGCGCGCCTCACCGGCGGTGTGCATTTCTCCGATGCCAACGACTGGGTCGCCTGGTTCGGCGCGAACGACAAGACGAAGTGGCGCGACGGCGTCGACAAGCCCGACATCAAGCTCGACGGTTTGAAGAGTGGGCCCGCGCCGGGTTCGGGCGGTCGCTGATCGCCGTCATCCCGCCAGGAGACTGCGCCGATGATTCGCCGCTCGATCCGTCCGCTCGCCGCGATGGCGGGCTTGATCGCCTTCGCGAGCGGCTGCGGTTCGCGTCCGCCGGACCACGGTGAACGCGACGCCTCACTGCAGGTCGCGCGCGCCGCGCGCCATCCCGGCGCGACGTGGAGCGAGCGGCTCGACCGCGCCGCGCAGAGCGACGAGTCCTGGCGCGCGCGCAGCGACGAGATCCGCACGCAGATCCTTGTCGCGTCCGGACTCTGGCCCGAGCCGGAGCGCCCGCCGGTCCATGCCCGCCTCTCCGGCCGTGTCGAGCGCGACGGCTACAGCGTCGAGCGCGTCGAGATCGAGACGCTGCCCGGCTTCATGCTCACCGGCACGCTCTACCGGCCGCGCGACGGCGGCGGCGCGCGACACCCCGCGATCGCCACGCCGCACGGCCACTGGGCCGACGGCCGCTTCACCGATCACGATCGCTGCTCGATCCCCGGCCGCTCGATCCAGTTCGCGAAACTCGGCATCGTGACGATCGCCTACGACATGGTCGGCTACGGCGACTTGAAGGCGCTCGGGCACGACTTCGGCGACGCGCCGTGGGGCTTCAGCCTGCAGGGGCTCCAGCTCTGGAACTCGATCCGCGTCGTCGACTTCCTCTGCTCGCTCCCCGACGTCGATCCGGAGCGGATCGGCGCGACCGGGGCGTCGGGCGGCGGCACGCAGACCTTCCTGCTTGCGGCGGTCGACCCGCGGGTGAAGGTCGCGGCGCCGGTGAACATGGTCGCCGCCGGGTTCCAGGGCGGCTGCCTCTGCGAGAACGCTCCGTTGCTGCGCCTCGACCTCAACAACGTCGAGATCGCCGCCGCGATCGCGCCGCGGCCGCTGCTGCTGATCTCGTGCACCGGCGACTGGACCCATGGGAACCTCGAGCTCGAGGCGCCCGCGCTCGCCCGGGTCTATGCCGCGCGCGGCGCGCCGGAGCGGTTCCGTGCCGCGCAGGTCGATGCCGGCCACAACTACAACCAGGACACCCGCGAGATCGCCTACGCCTGGTTCGCGCAGTGGCTGCTCGGCGCGCCGCCGGCTGAGCGGATCGCCGAGGCGCCGTTCGTCGCCGAGCCGCGCGAGTCGATGGCGCTGCCGCTCACCGGCACGCTCGAGTCGATCGCGGCGCAGTGGCGCGACCAGGCGCGCGGACGCTTCGAGTCGGCGCAGCCGATGGACGAGGCGACGCTCGCGGAGTACCGGCGGCTCTATCGCGTCGCGTGGGAGCGGACCCTCGGCGCGCGACTGCCGGCGCCGGAGGACGTGTCGATCGAGCTCGTCTCCGCCGCCACGGCGGCGGGCGCCGGGATGGTCGGCAGCGTGCGCGCCGCCATCGTGCCGTTCGCCGGCGCGGTCGAGCTCGCGAACGACGCGAGCGGCGACCCGGCGCGGTTGGAGGTCGTGCTCGATGGCGATGATTCGCCGGCGGCGACGACGGAGCGCGACGCGGCGTCGAGTCGCGCCGGCTGGCGCCTGCTCCTCCGCGCCCATGACGCCGAGCCGGCCTGCAACGCCGGCGTCGCGCTCGACGACGACGTGCTGCCGCAGCAGCGGCGCTTCCCCGCGACCTATCACCGCAGCGAGCTCGCCCGCCGGGTGCAGGACGTGTTGAGCGCGCTCGCCGTGCTCTCCGTCCGCTCCGGCATCGGGCCGGAGCGCGTCGAGCTGGTCGCGCGCGGCGACGCCGCGGCGGTGGCGCTCCTCGCCCGCGCGCTCGCGCCTGGGCCGTGCGATCTCGACTTCCGCGGCCTCGACGAAGCCGGGCTCGCCGCGCAGCCGAACTACCTTGCTCTGGGCGGTCTCGAAGGCGCGGCGCTGCTCGTCGCTCCGGCGCGCGCCACGCTGTGCGCGCCGCCGTTCCCGACCGCGGCGATCGAGCGGGCGTGGGGGATCGGCGGGAGGGGAGGCGCGCTGCGAATCGTGCGGTGATGCGGCGAAGCCCATCGAAGTCGGTCAGCACCGGACGGTCGCTTCTCGATCCTCAACTGTCCGCCGGCGACGGCGTTGACGCTCATCGCGAGGGGCAGGGGGATCGAAGAGCAGACGCGGCGCGACATCGACCCGGCCGCCGGCCCGCTGGTGGTGGAGGTTCGCCAGACGCTGACCGCTTCGGCGCGAGTCGTGGGCATTCTCGTGGGTCCCGATGGCAAGCCGGTGGCCAATGCGCATGTCGCGGCGGCGCGGCTCGGGGACCGCTAAGGAGGCGAGTCCTGGACCAGCGCCAACGATGGGCGGTTCGAGGTCGGGCCGCTCGTGCCGGGATCGTGGTGGCTCACCGTCCGGTCCCGCGAGTGGCCGCGGTTCGTCGGCGTGCCGTTCGAACTCGCCGCTGAGGCGACGCGGGACGTCGGCACGATCACGCTCGCGTTGGGCGGGAGGGCGCGCATCGAGATCGGCGGCGACCGTCAGCGAGCCGCTCGCGCCCGGCGACTACGTGCTGGCCGCCTCCGCTGGGAGCGCTTCAGGAACGATCGAGTTCACCGTCGCTGCGCAGCCGGGTCGGTCGTGCGGCTCGAACTCGAGAAGTGACCGCTCGCGAGCGCCGACCGCGCGTCAGCTGCGCGGCAGCTCGCGTGCCCACGCGCGCACGAGCGGAGCGATCGCAGCGCCGTCGCGCTTCGTCGACCCGCGCACGTAGATCCACGCGCCGGCGATCTGCGTCGGCTTGATTCCCGACTCGCGCCAGCCGGCAGCGATCTCAGGATCCTGCGTGATCGCCTTCGCCGAGTCGGTGAGGCGCCACGCCTCTCCCGTGCCGAATGGCTGCGCGGGATCGAGCACGCGCGGGTTCGCGTCGTCGACGCCGCCGTCGTCGTTCGGGTGGAGGAGCAGGTAGTGCGAGGCGACGGTGTCGTCGTACGTGCCGGTCTTGAGCAGCACGACGAACGCCGTCCGCTGCGCGGGCGCGAGGCTGCGGTAGGCGCGAACGAGTGCCGACGTGTTCGCGAAGACCTTCGGCCACCCGGTCATGCCCGGCAGGTACTCCTCCTTCAGCGCGAGCTGCACGGCGCCCTCGGTCACGTCCGAGACGAAGTCCGAGTTCAGCGTCGTCATCGAGAGTCCGCACGGCGTGTAGTAGTAGTACGCGTGCGCCAGCTCGTTCAGCGCCTTCGGCGTCCACGCCGGCGTCCGCGGCACGAGCAGCTCCAGCACCATCGCCATCGCCGTGAGCAGACACCCTTCATTCGCGATGTTGTTCCCGTCGGGGAACTCGCGCATGAGCTCCTGCGCCTGCGCGAGCGGCGCACCGTTCAGCTCGTGATCCGCGCGGATGACGAGGTTCCGATCCCACATCCGCTCCTTGCCCCACGCCGGATCGTCCTGCCGAAACGGCATCCCGGAGCCGGCCGGATCGTGGAGCGCCGCCGTCGGCTCAGGTGGAGTCGGCGACCAGGCGTTCGCGGCGGTCGCTGGGGGCGGCGTTGCGGCGGACGCCGTGGAAGCGCCGACGAAGCTTGCGCCGAGGGTCGCGCCGGTTCCAAGCGCGGTGCGAAGGAAGGCGCGCCGGGAGGTGTCGTGGTTGGCGGCGGCGTTCGAGTGCTTCGGTGTCATCGGTGCTGTCCCAGTTCTCGGCCAAACCGTCGCTCGGCCGATGGGCCACGGTTCTGGTAGCGACGGTTGGTCGCAGGGGTGATGGCAAGGTGAGACGAGAAGGGGGCGAGGATATACGGCTCGGGTATCGACACGTGCCCGCTACGGGCAGGCCTGTTGTGTGAGCGCCGCTACACGCGGCGTGATCACCCTCATCCCTCGCGCCGCCTCCCCTCCTCGCCACCACCCTGGATCAAACGTGAACGCATGCAACGCGAGCATGCCGCAGGTGAGATCGGCGAAATCGACCAGCACCAGCAGCGACGCGTGCATCGCGACGGCGCTGGCCCAGAGCCACTTTCGCGCGGATGGCAGCGCGGCGAGCGGCGCGAAGGCGAGTTCGAGGGCGAGCGCGCCCCATGTCGCCAGTTGTAGGGCGGGCGGCGGCAGCGCACCCGGCGGCGGTCGTCGCGCGCGGCGAGGCGATGCGACTCGGCGAGCTGCTGGCCAATGCGGAAGCTCACGAACTCGGCGGGCTGCAGCGGCGCGACGCGGACCAGGCAGTTCAGCCGCCCGTCGTCGAGGTCGTTCGGCGTCATCATCGAGCGGTCGCACCGTCGCAGTCGCGGATCCTGAGTCATCTTTTCTCCGCGAGTCGCGCGGCGCGGTCAGTTCGAGGACGACCGCGTGTGCCGGCCTTCGGCATCGAGGTTCACCGACAGGGCGATGCTCCCGGTCCCCTCGCCGAACCGCGCGCTCGGCGAGACCGCGCTGCAGTTCGACGCGGGCGGCGATCGATACGGGGGAGCGGTCGGCGTCCGTTTCGCCTGGCTCTTCCAGCCGCTTCCGGTGCGGAATGAGGAGCTGATCGCCGTCAACCTCGTCGCGGTCATGATGAGCATCGTGTTCTGGAACGGCGTGGCGCTGACCTCCGCGCTCCGCTACCCGCTGTCCCGGCGAAGCCTGGCGTGAGTCGGGTGGCTCAAGACGCAGCTGGAGGAAGCTGCCGTGTTCATCGGCATGCTTGCCGGCTTCGCGGCACTGGGATTCGCCGCCGCATGCGGAGGCTCGAGCCGGCGGCCGAGATGCAGGATCCATCGATCCTGGCGGCCTACGCGCTCTCGGTCAGCGTCCTCGTGGGCGGCGCGGTGCTGCTCACGAATGTGTGGGAGGAGGGCACACGCCACCTCCGCGCCGGGACCGCAGGTCTGCGGCACATCTGGATTCCGCTGCTCGCGCTCGCGCTGACCGGTCTCCTCCGGTGGTTCTGGCTGGTCAAACTGCGGAACTACTACCGTCGCAGCGACCTCGTGTGAGCGCGGCCGCGGTCAGTCGTCGCTGTCGCTGTTGCCGTCGCTCTCTTCCGTCCGCTCGAGCGGCCCGTTCTCTTCCATGATCTGCAGCGTCTTCAGGAAGTCGACGACGCAGCGCTGATCAGCGGCCGAGAGCGCCTGGTACGCCTGGCGCGACGTCAGCGCCTCGCCGCCGTGCAGCACGATCGCGTCGTGGATCGTGAGCGCGCGGCCGTGATGGAGGAACGGCGGTTCGCTGGCGAAGCCCCAGAGTTTCTTGGTGATGAACTGATTGGTCGGCACACCGCCCTGCACCAACGTCTCGTTGTTCAGGTCGGGCCCCATGTCGTGGCGCTTCAAGTCGGTGTAGGCGGGCACGCGCACCGTGCCGTCGCCCTCCTTCGGGAGGTGCGGGCCGGGGCCGTGCACCGTCAAGTCGACGACGTAAGGGGCCGGCACATCGGCGACCTGGAGGTTGCCGACCGGATTGAACGGGTTCGGTTCGCTGAAGAGCGGCGCGTCGAGCACCAGTTCCGGGATGTGGCAGGTCGTGCAGCCCGCCTCGTCGAAGAGGCGCTCGCCGCGCTCGACCGCCGCGCGCCGCCGAGGATTCGACGGGAGCACCCGCCCCGGCACCGGCAACAGCGCCTGATAGAGCGTCGTCGCCGTGACGTCGCCGCGCGAGAGTTCATCCAGCACGCCGTCGCTGTCGTGGTCGTTGCCGTCGCCGAAGCGTTCCGACGACTGCATGCCGTGGTGGTGGTTCATCGCGTTGTTGGTGAACTCGCGCAGCGAGACCACGACGCCCTTCTGGTGGAAGGGGCGCACGATCAAGTCCGCGTTGACGCCGACCACGCCGCTCGTGTCGACGACGCCGGCCGAGTTCGACGCGATCGTCCCGAAGGAGACTCCCTTGGTGATCAGCGGCAAGCTGACCGTGACGCTGTTGGTCGTCGCCTGGGAGATCGCATCGGAGCGGATCGCCTGCAGCTCGGTCGACATCTCGCGGGCGAGCATCTCGATGAACCCGGCGCCGAACATGCCGAGCGTGTTGCGCTCGTTGGCGGCGCTCTCGAGCGTCGGCGTCAGCGAGAGGTCATCGAGGCCGCCGTCGAACCGCAAGAACGGGAAGCGCTGGCCCAGCACGAAGACGTTCGCGACGTTGTCGCCGCCGCCGCCGGAGCGCGGCAGGTTGTGGCAGCCGGCGCAGCTGTTGGCGTCGGGCGCCGAGATGCGGTTGAAGTTCTCGGGCGCGTCGTGCGCTGAACGGCTGGCGCCCGTGCCGGTCGTCGTCGGCCGCCCCTGGCCGTCGAGCGTGTTGAAGAAGGCGTTGAAGCCTTCCTTGCCGATCGCGAAGAGCGCCTCGGGCGAATAGACGCCGGCGTCGATGTCGTCCTGGTCGATGTGGCCGGTGACCAGCGCCGGCTCGTCGCCGATCGTGCCGGACGGATTGCCGATCACGACCGTGGAGCTCGCATCCTCGGGCAGCACCTGCAGCGTCTTCAGGAACTCGACGATCGACTTCTGCTCGTCGCCAGTCAGCGCTTCGTACGTCAGGCGCGCCGCGTCGCCTTCGCCGCCGTGCATCCGGATCGCCTCGTCGATGGTCGTGGCGCAGCCGTGGTGCATGAACGGGGGCTCGTTCGCCATGCCCCACAGCTTCTTGGTGAGGAAGAGGTTCCCCGCGACGCCCGCCTGGACCAGCGGCTCCGCCAGGCCCGGCCCCATGTCGTGGCGCTTGAGGTCGGTGAAGGCGCGCACGAGGACCGTGCCGTCGCTCTGGCGCGGCAGGTGCGGGCCGGGACCCTCCGAGGTGAGGTCGACCCGAACGGGGTCGGTCACGTCCGCCAACTGCAGGTTGCCCGGCTTGTTGAACGGATTGGGCTCGCTGAAGACCGGATCGTCGAGCGTGAGTTCCGGCACGTGGCAATCGGCGCAACCGATCGTCTCGAACAGCGCTTCACCGTCGATCACCGCGTCGAGCTCGGGGCCGGCGGGGCCCGGCAGCACCTGACCGGGCACCGGGAGCGTCGCCTGCCAGAGCGTCGTCGCCGTGATGTCGCCGACGGTGAGCTCGTTCACCATGCCGTCGTTGTCGGCGTCGACGTTGAAGCCGAACCGCTCGACCGACTGCATGCCGTGGTGGTGGTTCATCGCGTTGTTGGTGAACTCGCGCAGCGAGATCACCACGCCCTTCTGGTGGAAGGGCTTCACGATCAGGTCGGCATCGACGCCCTCGACCGCGCTCGTGTCGAGCGTTCCGTTGGCGTGCGCCGTGAGATCGCCGAAGGCGATCCCCTTCGCCGTGAGCGCGACCGTGACGTCGGAGCCCGCGAGCGCCGCGTCGGCGATCGCATCGTCGCGCAAGGCGTGCAGCTCGACGGTCATCTCGCGCGCCAGCAGCTCGATGATGCCGGCGCCGAACATGCCGAGCGTGTTGCGCTCGTTCGCGACGTCCTGCAGCGTGTGCGTCTGGTTCCCGTCGCCGACGCCGCCGTCGAAGTTGACGAACTCGAAGCGCTGGCCGAGCACGAAGACGTTGGCGACGTTGTCGCCGCCACCGCCCTTGCGCGGGACGTTGTGGCAGCCGGCGCAGCTGTTCGCGTCGGGCGCCGAGATGCGGTTGAACGCCTGCGTCCCTTCGCGCCGGTTGCGCGCGACGCCGGTGCCGGTCGTCTCCGGGCGCATCGCGCCGTCGAGTTCGTTGAACATCCCCGCGAAGAGCAGCTCGCCGCTCTCCAACAATTCGTCGAGCGACACGCGGCCGCGCTCGATCGCCGTCTGGTCGAGGTGGGCGGCGAGGATCCCCTCATCACCGACGGCCGAGGCGGACGCCGGCGGCTGGGTTTCACTCGACTTGCTGCAGGCGGCGAGGGCCACGGGCAGCGCGGCCGCCAGGGTCGACAGTGTCACGGTTCGACGCATGGATCCCGATCCGGTTCGGACTTCACGGCTGGAACACGGTGTATAGACAAGCGTTGCGCTCGCCGCGGTGGTGGCGGGTGAGAGGGGATCGGCAGGCGGGGCGAGCGCCCTCAAGCCGGGTTCGATCGGCCCCTCCCCAAGAGTCCGTCGCCAACGTTAGCCCCGCTTCGAGGCGACCGGGCGCTGGTGAGCATGCCGCGGCAGCAGGTCGAATGCCGCAGCCGTCGAGCCGTCGGAGCAGCGTGAGGCGGTGAGCCACCACCGTGCGAACGCACGGACGCTGCGGACTTGCCTACTCCGGTTGCTGCTGCGTCACGCAGTGTAACATTCCGCCGGCCCGGTAGAGGTTGCGGCAGTCGATGCCGATGACCTGGCGCTCCTCGAACAGGTCCTGCAGCAGGTCGAGCGCGACCGCGTCGTTCGCATCGGCGTAGGTGGGCACCAGCACCACGGTGTTGGCGACATAGAAGTTGACGTACGAGCCCCGGTAGCCGAGGTCGAGCCCGTAGGTGGTGACGACGTCCTCGGCCGTCAGCGGCAGATCGAGCCGGCGGTACTCGCGGCCGTCGACGTCGTCCGCGGCCGCGATCGTCGCGATGTCGCTCTCGGACAGGCCCCAGTAGCGCAGGTCGTCGTCGCCCATGGTGACGATCGTCCGCGGATCGGCGAAGCGCAGGAACCCGTCGACGTGCATGTCGGTGATGTCGAACTTCCCGCCCGGCGCGCCGTCGAGCCAGATCACCTTGTCGATGCCGAGGTTGCGCGCGAGACGGTTGTCGAGCTCCTCCTCGCTCAGGCCGGGGTTGCGCTTGTCCTCGAGGATCGAGCTGCGGGTGGCGATGAGGACGCCGCGTCCGTCCACCTCGATGGCGCCGCCTTCGAGCACGGTGCCGCCGCGATCGAGGCGCGGCAGCCCGAGCGCCGTCGCCACTGCCTGCGGCACGGTGTCGTCGCGCGCGAATGGAGCGTCGTCGCCCCAGCCATCGAAGCCCCAGTCGAGCACGTGGAGCGCGCCCTTCGCGTCCTCCACGAAGAGCGGGCCGTTGTCGCGCACCCAGCAGTCATCGGTCCGGCGCAGCAAGAAGTCGACCTGGTCGAGCGCGATGCCGTTCGCCGTCAGCAGCGACTCGATCCGCGCCTGCTCGGTGGCGTCGAAGGCGACGATGTGGACTCTCTCGCTGCCGACCAGCGCGCGGGTCATCTCGATCCACGTCGGCTCGATCCGGTTGCGGTACGTCCTGCCGTACGTGTGGTGGTGCGGCCACTGCAGCCAGGTGCCCTCGTGCCGAGCGGACTCGTCGGGCAGTCGCCACCGCTCGCCGCCAGGTGATGGGGCGATGCAAGCGAGCGCGGCAAACGGCAGGAAGCGGGCGGGAAGGCGCATGCCCATCCCTATAGCCCCGGAGCATCGCGACGGAAGTCGCCGAGCGTGGCGCGGTGGCGACGCTCCGGGGTGCGTGTCGTCCCCGGGGTGCCGCCCTCAGTCGATCACGGCAACTCGAGGTTGCCGTTGTTGGTGTTGCAGTTGTCGAAGTTGTTGTTGAAGACGTCCAGCGCGCTGTTCAGGTTGCTGAACGTGACGTCGCCGATCGAGTCGCCGTCGACGTCGAAGGGACCCGCGCCGAGCTCGCAGGCGATCGCCTGGTCGGCAAGGCCGATCAGGTCGCGCACCGTCCAGCCGATCAACTTGGAGTGGACGCCGGCGACGAAGACGAGGTCGCACAGCTTCAGGTCGATGCGGCACTTGCCGCTGTCGAAGACGCCGGCGTCATCGAACGCGCAGTTGAGCTTCGCGGCGACGAGCTGGCCGGCGAAGACGCAAGCCGGCAGGGTGGTCGGATTGATCGCGTCATAGGTCAGCGGGCCGGGACCGCCACCGATCGGCAGGAACGTCTGGACCGCGGCGGCGGTGTCCCAGCGCGCGGCCCAGAGACCGCTCTCGCCGTCATTGATGCCGCCCTGATCGCCGATCAGCAGGCCGTTCGGGAACAGCGTGGTGAACCAGGTGTCGAGCAGGCAACCGGGGTTGTTGCCGTTGCAGTTCGTCCCCCAGCCGCCTTGCGTGTAGGTGCAGAGATCGCCGGCGTGGATCGCATCGATGAAGGTCGTGGCGACCTGGTTCGAGATGCCGACGTTCGGCCGACAGGTGATGAACTGCGAGTAGACGGTGATCCCGACCAGCGTCGGGTCGCAATCGACGTCGAAGGCGTGATGCCCGGTCGCATCGAGCGTGAAGTGGACTTCCGTCAGCAGCGGGAAGTCGAGGCAGATCGTGCCGTACCTGCGGCTCTGGATCGGGCCCTGACCGGCGGAGATCATCAGCAGTCCCATCTCGTTCGCCGGTCCGACGAGGTCGACGGTGACCGTGCTGCCGATCTCCACTTCATCGGGGATGGTGAGGACCCACCCGGCCTTGCCGCCGCAGCCTTGGGCCTCTGCGAGGCCGGGCGCTGACGCCAGCAGGCCGGCCGCCATGAGGACGAGACGCAGGTTCATGGATGTCGTGCTCCGTGAGAGGGGGGAGCGGCAGCGCCGCGACACGGTCGCGAACGCACCGGCAGCCCGCATGCCACGGTGGCCAGGAAGCTGCGGACGAGTGGTAACAGCAGTCGCGCGCAGCGCCCGGTGGAACCGGTCCCTGGAGAAGACGTTTTGCGATCGCGGGGCGGGAGGCTCGCTCGAGTCGCGCCTCCGCCGGCCCGCAGCGCGGCATCGAGATGCGTCGCGAGCGCACTGAACTCGGCTGCCGTGATCTTCATCCCCGTGTGCAGCGGCTTCATGTGCGCCACCTGCCCGTCGGAGGGCTTCCACTCCTGGAAACCGGGCACGTCCTTGCGGAAGAAGTCGACCGCGGGTGCGGGTGCGGCTTCCGCGACGAAGTCATCCACCACGCGGCGCACGTTCGCCTCGCCGCCGAGCCGACGCTTGTCGGAGTGGCGACCACCCGCTTGCCGCCTGTCGCCGCACCTCTGGCACCAGCCCAGCAGCCGAGTGCCAGATTGGCGACGTCGCAGCGTTGCGCTATCACCGAGCGCCACGGCGGAAGGGCTGATCCCGTCGTCGAGGCGACGCAGACTTCGGTCGACAGGAGAAAGGCGATGACCCGAGCAATCCCGGCCGGCGGAATCTGGCTCCTTCTGCTCGGCAGTTGTGCCGTGGATCCGCGCGCCTCGATCGACGCCGATTCCTCGCCCGAGCGGCGCCCGAAGGCGCGCTTCACTCCTGCCGCTGGCGCGGCGTTCTCGGCGCTGATCGCCCAAGGGCGGCCGTCGACCGGAGGCGCCGCGACACCGCCCGGCGCGACCGCCGGCGGCGCCGCGACCTTCGACACCCAGTTGCCGTGGTCGGGCTTCACCGATTGGGAGCCCACGGTCGCCTGCAGCCGCGACGGCCGCTACGTGTATCAGGCCACCACGCGCCACGGCGACCCGAACTCATTCTCGCAGCCGCACGTCGCATTGCGTGTCTCGATCGACGGCGGCGCCACCTGGCTGCCCGACCAGTTCGTCGAGAACACGCGTCGCTGGGAGGCCGATCCGCAGATCGCGGTGTCCGACGACGGCACCGTCTTCGTCGTCTGGCTCAGCCTGTTCACGCCCGGCGTGAGCTTCAAGAAGTCGACCGATCACGGGAAGACCTGGAGCACGCCGATCGCGCTGGCGCCGCCAGGAGCGAGTTTCCCGCCGGGATGGTCCGACAAACCGTGGCTGACCGTCCACCCGAACGGTCAGGACCTCTTCGTCGGTTTCAACGCCTCCGATCCCTACGTCGTCGTCTCGCACGACGGCGGCGTCACCTGGACGAAACCGCGCCGCACCGCCAACAACGGTCGCTACTGGTACCACACCGGCGGCTGCGTCACGCCGACGGGCGAGATCCACTTCGCCACCGCGGACTACAGGACGAACTACCTCGGGAAGACCTACCTGAACGTCACGTCCTCGACGGACAACGGCAAGAGCTGGCAGAACACGCGGGTCGACACGAGCGAGGAGATGCCCGACTGCGCCGGCGTGGCGGGCTGCTACTTCGGCTTTCTCGGCCCGCAGTCGGCCATCGCGTGCGATTCGGCCGGGACGCTGGCGTACGTCTGGAACGCCGGCCGCAGCAAGAACGCGCCGCAGCAACTCTGGTTCGCCACGTCGACGGATGGCGTCACCTGGTCGACGCCGCAGCAGATCTCGGTGGCGAACGCCGCGGTCGGCAACGGCTTCCCGCAGATCACCGCGGGCCCGACGCCCGGCGACTTCCGCGTCACCTGGCAGGACGACCGCGACGGCGGGCTCTGGAACACCTGGTTCAAGCGCACCCTCGACGGCGGTGCGACCTGGAGCGCCGACGTCCGTCTGTCGAACATGGCGTCGACCGGCGCCTACAAGCAGGTCGGCAGCTACGACTTCGTCTTCGGCGACTACAACGGGATGGCGGTCGATCAGTGGGGCACCAACCACGTGATCTGGGGCGAGGGCTACAGCTACAACGGCCCCGGCAACACCTGGTACACGAAGGGCTGGTGAGCCGGCCGGCGGCGGGCGGCCCGCACCCCGCTGCCGCCGCGTTCGCGCCGGTCCTGCGACCTCACTCCGCTCCCGCGAACGTCCCCGCCAGCTCCGCGACTTCGCGCCAGGTCGAGCGCGATGTCCTGTGACCGAAGTTCGCAAAGCATGTTCTGTGGAGCGCCGAAGTAGCCTCATCCAGGCTGCCATGGCACGACCCAGCATCGATGATCCCGAGGTCACGAGCGCGGAGCGCACGGCGCTCGAGGGCTACTGACAGCGTCGCAAGACGGGCCAGGCGTTGGCTTTGCGCTCGCGCATCGTCCTCCACCGCGCGGTCGGGCGCGCGGACCAAGATGTTGCGGACGAGCTTGGCGTCAGCCGCCTCACGGTCGGCAAGTGGCGTCGGCGCTTCCTCGTGAAGCACCTCGACGGCCTGCTCGACGAGCCGCGCTCGGGCACGCCGCGGAAGACCAAGGACCATCAGATCGAGCGCGTGATTACGACCACGCTCGAAAGCCTGCCGAAAGATGCGACTCATTGGAGCACTCGCGGCCTCGCCAAGCAGCTCGGTCTCAGCCACATGACCATCGCTCGCATCTGGCGTGCGTTCGGTCTCAAACCGCATCTCGCCGAGACGTTCAAGCTCTCGATCGATCCGCTGTTCATCGAGAAGGTCCGCGACATCGTCGGCCTCTGCCTGGCGCCGCCCGATCGCGCCCGCGTGCTCTGCGTCGATGAGAAATCGAAGATCCAGGCACTCGATCGCACGCAGCCCCTGCTTCCGATGCGCCCCGGGCAGGTAGAGCGACGCACTCACGACTACGTGCGTCACGGCACCACGTCGCTCTTCGCTGCACTCGACATCGCCACGGGCACCGTGATCGGCAAGTGCCGCCGCCGCCATCGCTCCAAGGAGTTCCGCGACTTCCTGGATCTGATCGACCGAGAAGTGCCGCCGAAGCTCGACGTGCACCTCGTGATCGACAACGCCAGCACCCACAAGACGCCGCTCATCCATCGCTGGCTGCTGCGCCATCCGCGGTTCCGACTGCACTTCACCCCAACCAGCTCGTTCTGGATCAACCAGGTCGAACGCTTCTTCGTCACGCTCACCGAAAAACAGATCCGCAGAGGTGTCCATCGCAGCACCATCGCTCTCGAACAGGCCATCGAGAGCCATCTCGCTACCTACAACCGCGACCCTCGGCCGTTTCGATGGACCAGGACCGCCGACCTCGGCCAGGACGTGTGGGGTGCTCGTGCGCCACGCGGATCGTGGTGAAGATCAGCGCCACGCGCTACCTCAGCTTGGCGACGTTGGCGGCGAGCACCATCCGCTTCGCCATGCGCTTCTTCGCGCCGCTCAGCGGCGCCGGGTCGATGGCGCCGGCATCCGCGGTCGCGATCCCTTTCGAGCGCTGTGCGACGCCTGCTCTGCCATCCCCTCGTCGAAGCAGCCGGGGGGGCCATGCTCCGACGCCCGCGCCCGCCGCGACTCCTGGAGCGCGTCGGCTCAGTTCGACGACTGGCTGCGCTCCGGCGAGCCCACTGGGTGCTCCATCGTCCTCGGCTCGCAGAGACCGAAACCCGAGACCGAGCGCGGGGTTCCTTGATGTCCTGACTCCGAAGCAAAGTTCAGAATCAGGACATCAGCCGGAGGATGCGATGCCGATCCCCATCCGACTCACCGTTGCGCTGCTGTGCGCGATGTGCGCCTGCGGCGCGCCGCTCGCGGCGCAGGAAGGCGCACCGCACTCGCGCGCCGGCGCGCGCCCGCCGGGACCGCTCCCCATCCACGAGGAACCGGCGGAGCCCGGCATCGCCTGGTTCGGCACATGGTCGGAGGCGCTCGCGGAAGCCGAGCGCACCGGGCGTCCGCTGCTGTTCATGTCAGCCGCACCCCAGTGCTCGCGCGTACCCGGCGTGTGGTGACCGGGTTACCAGCAGACCGACAGGAGTTTCCTGTCGCAACCGCAAGTGGTGGCCGCCTCACGTGCGTTCGTGTGCGTGCGCCCGCAGACCTACGAGGACGCCGAGGAGGCCAAGATCCTGAGCTACGTCTTCGCTGGCCGCAGCGGGCTCGAGAACACCTCGTTCGCGCTGCTCGACCCTGCCGGCAAGAAGCTCACGGCGGGCTCACGCTCACCGAGCATGAGCTACGGTGAGGTCGAGCGCTTCGTTGCGGCACTCGACTCGACAGCGGCCAAGTACACCGAGAAGGCCAAGCCGATCGAGGCGCTGCCGACTCTGCGCAACCTCCGCCTCGCGCTCAACGTCGCCGCAGCGGACATGCGTCCGCTCGTCATCGTTCGCGGCAAGGACGAGGCTGCTGCGCAGACACTCGCGCGCAAGGTCGCCAAGCTCGCGTGGAGCGAGGAACAGGTCGGCGAAGCGCACTATGTCGTGCTTCAAGAACCGATCGAGTTCGAAGCGCTTGCACCGGAACTCGGCACGAGCGTGGTGCAGCCCGATCCTTACGGTCTCGGTGGCAAGGTGCTCGTCCACGTGAAGCCCGAGGCCGACGCGAAAGAGCTTGCCAGGGCACTCGTGAGCGGCTTCAAGCAGCACAAGGTCAAGGCCCGCGAGCACGACGCGCACGTGCGCGAGGCGCGCCGCCGCGGCATCGAGTGGGAAAGTCTGCTCCCCGTGTCCGATCCACAGGTGCCCGAGCGTCGAAACTGAGCGGCGCGCGGCACATGGCCTCAGCCTGAAGCACGACCCGAGGGCCGCGCGCGGGCCGACCGAGGTCTGGCCGGGCGTCTGGACGAGCCAGTCGCGCGCCTCGACGGAAGTGCCGGCGGCCGGCGATCCGGTGCGGCTGCGACGCTCGCACCAGTACCTGCGCCTTTGCCGAAGTCCTCGGGATCCAGCGCCCACGCATTCACATCGAGCAGCCCGAGCGGCTTGCTCCGCCGCGCGCGTCAGCGGCGCCGGCACCGGCTCGACGCCTGGTGTCCTGGAAGCGCCGATCGAGGGGACGGACGAAGACCCGCTTCACCGCCACCCGTCGCTCGTGACGAGCCTCCAGTCGCCCACGGCCGCGCGTGACGCCGAACTCGATCCAGTTGGCAGCGCGATCGCTCGCGCCGTCAAGGCGCTCGCGACCGACGATGCTCTCGACCAGGAGCGGGCGCTGACCTCTTGAATCCTCCCAGTCCGCGGCGACCCGTCGCAGCAGGATCGACTGCACCCGTCACGTGAGATTCGGGGCGCGATGCCCCATGCAGAGGCGGCTCTGCGCGATCACGTGCGAGCGATGGTGTCGCCCCGGCGATCTCCACTCGATCAGGATCTGCCGATCGGAGGGCGCCGTGTTCAGCGGGGGAGCTGTGGATCCTGCTCAGCCGCCGCCGTACGGACGTGGTCGCCGCTGCCGCTGAGTCGCCTCTGCGAACTCGCTTCGACGGTCAGGTCGCAGCGCGCACCAGCCAGGCCGCGAGGCACGCGACGATCGGCCCGACGCCCACGATCAGCCACCCCTTCCGGCCACCGCCGCTCCCGGCCGGGAGCACGACGCTGGCGCAGACGACGAGCAGCAGTGCCGTCGACAGGCCGCCCAGATGGCGCGCACCCCACGCGTAGGCGAGAAGGCTCACCAGCGCCATCACCACGACGGCGAAGCTCGAGCGCGCGGTCGGGGCGGAGCGGTGGGCGAGGCCGAGGAGGAGCGCGACCGAGAGGACCGCCACCAGTCCGCCGGCGCAGCGAGCGAGTCGGTCCGACTGCTCCGCGAGCAGGACGACGGAGGTGGCGGCGGCGAGCCAATGCGGCAGCAGCCAGCGCCAGGCGGGAGCCGAGGCGGCGCAGCGCTCGCCGAGCAGCAACAGCAGCAGCAGCGCGAGGCCGCCGCCGATCCAGACGATCTGCGCCTCGAGCGGGCTCCAGTCGCGGGCGCGGCCGGAAGGGCGGACCAGCCACCAGGCGATCGCGACCACCAGCGCCAGATGGAGCAGGAAGCGCAGCACCGAGGCGATGCCGTGCGCCTCCTCGAACCAGAGCAGCAACAGGGTCGCCGGCACCAGCCACGCGCACCACTGCCAGCGCTCCGCCGGCGGCAGGCCGGGCATTCCCGGCACCACCGTCATCACGCCGGCGGTGAAGCCAAGCGCCAGCGCGATGGCGGTGGCGCCCCCGCTCTTCGCCATTCCGCCGCCGCCCAGCACGGCGACGACCTGCAGCAGGAGCGCGACGCCGGCCGCCCAGGCCAGCGTCGCAAGCCAGGCCGCGACGATCGGCTCCTCGAGCCAGGCGCGCAGCCAGTCGGGCAGCAGCTCGATCATGGGCGGTCGGACCTCAGCGTTTCCGTGCCTCGATCGACACCAGCACGGTGACCTCGGTCCCGAGCAACTCGACGGCGTAGGTCATGCCGAAATCGCGCCGATGGAGGACGAACTTCGCCTCGAAGCCGACCACCGTCCCGAACTGCGGACCGCTGCTGGCGCCGATGTACTCGCCGGTGGCCGTGACGCTCTTCGTCACGCCGTGCAGGGTGAGGTCGCCGCTGATCTCGAGCTTGCCGGCCCCCAGGTCGACCACCTTGGTCGACTCGAACTCGATGGTCGGGAACTCCTCGACGTTGAAGAAGTCGGCGTTGCGCAGGTGCGTGTCGCGCGCGTCCTTCGCCCCGGCCTCCACGCCGGTCTCGTCGTTGGTGTCGATGTCGTAACGGCCGCTCGCGGGGCGCCTTCGCATCGGCGGCAGGGGCCGACTGCGGCGCGGGCGCCAGCGCCAGCGCGTCGAACGTGGCGGCGGCGAGGATCAGCTTCGACAGCATCGGGGGCTCCCGCGATCGATGGGTGGGTCGGCCGTGAGGTCGGCGTTCCGTGGGGGCGGGGCGATGGTAGCGGCCGCCCGACTCGCTCCGCCGTCACGCGACGCAACCGTGCCATTTCCCGCGATTGCGACCACCGCTAGCTTCGCCTCCATGAATCCCACGCACGTCTTCGCCGCCGCCGCGCTGCTCTTCGCACCGGCCGTGACCCCGACCGCTCGCGCCGCGCCGCAGGACGACCGCGCCGGCCGCCGTGGCGTCTCGCCGACCGATGTCGCCACCGCGCGTCAGGCGTTGCTCGACGCCGCCACGCCGCAGGAGCGCGAGTTCGATTCGCTGATCCGCGCTGCGTTCCGCGAGGCGACCGCGCGCAAGCTCGCCTCGGTCATGGACAACCCCGAGGCGCAGTACGAACCCGAGCACCTGGCCCTGCGCGAGGAGATCTACGGCGAGTTGCGCAACCGCCCGGCGTTGCGTGAATTCCTGCGCACCACCGCGCGCCGGACGCCGAACGGCGCCTTCGACTTCGTGGCGACGACGGCCGCGCTGGTGCTGGCGGACGCGCCGGTGGCCGACGATCTGCCCGCGCTGCTCGACGGCTATCGCGCGACACCCGCCGAGTCGCGCGCCGGCATCGCCCGGCAGCTCGGGCGGGCGCTGGCCGTGCTGCGGACGGCGAACCCGCCGCCGCCGACGGTGGCCGAGGCGCTCGAACTGCTGCGCGCCGACGCCGGCGAGGGCAAGGCCGTTGCGCGCGGCGCGGCGATCGAGGGTCTCTTCCGGGCCGGCTGCGAGGACGAGGCGCTCGCCATCCTGAAGCCGCTGCTGATCGAAGGGGCGGATCCCTACCAGACCGTGACGCTGCTGTCGGCGTGCTCGCGCTTCTTCCGCCGGCCGAACCTCGATCCGTTGCTGAAGGCGCGCGCGCTGGCTGCGACCGCGGCGGTCTTCAACGACCTCCTCGACTCGAACGAGCCGACCTCGACCACCGGCGTGATCTCGGGCAAGGGGCGCTCGCTGCGGGCCGCCATCACCTTCCTCCAGGAGGTGGGGGGCGACGCCGAGTTCGAGCTGCTGCTGCGCTGCCTGACCGAGCCGAACGGCTTCCGCCTGCTCGGGATGGACGGCCTGCAGAACCTGCGCTTCGCGCTGCAGGGGAAGCGCGGCAAGGTGGCACCCGAGCTCGGGGCGCGCGTCGACGAGCATTACCTCGGCGTGGTGCTCGAAGCCGGGCAGCGGCTGTTCGACCTCGAGGAGGCGCCGTTCGATCAGGACGAGAAGGAGCAGTTCTTCCTCGCCCGCGACCTGCGTTACAACGCGCTCTCCTACCTGGTCGACCAGTTCTTCCGCAACGCGGCGCTGAAGGAACGGATCGGTCGCGAGGGCGACCTGCCGGCGCTGCTGGTGGCGCTGGCGCAGTCGCGCGAGGACATCCGCGAGGACCCGACCGACGCGCAGTCGCCGTACGTCGTGGTGCTGGAGAAGACCGAGAACCGGACGCTGGCGCTGCAGCTGCTGGCGCTGATCGAGCGCGAGTGGAATCGCCGGCCGGGCCTCGACGTGTTCGCCGAGGCGTACGGCCTGCTGTGCCTCGAGATCCAAGCGCCGCTGCAGCCGATCGCCGAGGTCGTCGCGTTCCGCAAGGCGCGCGCGCCCGGCCTCGAGCTGACCATCCCGGTCCGTCGCACGCCCGACGATCCATGGATCCGCGGCGCCTGCTGTCAGGCGATCGCCAACCTCGGGTACATCGTCCACACCGAGCCGACGCGCATCCGCATCGAGGTCGACGCCGCGAACCCATGGCCCTGGGCCGAGCAGGGCTGACGCGCACGCGATGAGCAGCGTTCCGGCGGCGGGAATGGGCGCCGCCGCGGCATGATGCGCTGCGTTCGAGGGGAGCACGGCTTGGCCAGGGCAAGCAGCCCGTTCCTGCGCGGCGGCAACCTGAAGGACAGCCTCGGCACCACGCTGAACGGCCTGCTGCAGCAGGTCCCGCCCGAGGAGTTGCGGGAGCTCAAGCGGCGCGTGCGCGAGGAGGGGCTCGCGCGCGGCGTGGTCTACGAGGACGACGACGGTCGCCCGCAGCCGACGCCGATCCTGATGCGGCCGCGCGTGCTCGGCGGCAACCAGCGCAACTACCTCCACCAGATCTGCCGCGTGATGGAGGGAGCGTGGGCGAAGCTCTGGCGGCTGTGGCGTGAGGACGCGGCGGCCCGGCTGCTCCTGCCGATGACGCCGCGCGAGGAGAAGTGGCTGGCGGAACTCGGCGGGGCCGACGGCGGCGGCAGCGGTGCCGACGTCCTGTTCGGCCGCTGGGACGCCACCAGCGACTTCGGCAGCAAGGACTGGCTGAAGAGCACGCAGTTCTTCGAATACAACCCGCTCGGGGCCGGCGGCACCTACCTCGCGCCGACGGTCGACGAGATCATCCTGAAGACGGTGGTGCCGGCGCTGCGCAAGCATGCGCCGACGCTGCTGCTCGAGATGAACGATGATCCGCGCCGCGTGCTGCTCGAGGTGCTGGCCGACCATGCGCGCAGCCTGAAGCTGCGCCGCTTCAACGTGGCGCTCTGCCAGTACAAGGGACTCCAGGGCGGCGTCGAGGAGTTCCCGTACAACGTCCGCTTCTTCCGCGAGCTCGGCGTCAACTGCTGGCACGTCGATCCACGCGAGCTCCGGGTGCGCGACGGCGAACTCTGGTGCACCGAGGACGGCGTCGATCACCCGATCGACCTGGTCTATCGCGACCACGAGATCAACGACCTCGCCGCACAGGAGGAGGCGGGCGTCGACCTGAGCGGCATCCGGCACGCGCTCAGGACCGGGCGGGCGGTGAGCTCGCTGGCCGGCGAGTTCGACCACAAGAGCGCGTTCCAGGTCTTCACCGAGGCGCGTTTCGCCGGCGCGTTCACCGCCGAGGAGCGGCGCGTCTTCAAGGCGCATGTGCCGTGGACGCGACTGATCGCGGACGAGCGGACGGCGGGGCCGGACGGCGGCGAGATCGACCTGCTGGCATGGCTGATGGCGCATCGCGAGGGGCTGCTGCTCAAACCCAACCGCAGCTACGGCGGCGCCGGGATCCTGCTCGGGCGCGACTGCTCGGAGCGGGCGTGGTCGCAGGCGATCGAGCGCGGCGTGAAGAATCCGGGCACGTGGGTCGTGCAGGGTTTCCGGCCGCTGGCCGAGAAGGACTTCCCCGTCATCGACGAGGAGGGCAACGTCGGGCTCGCCGAATACTTCACCGTGCTCGGCCTCTACGCCAGCGAACAGCGGCTCGGCTTGCTCGGCCGCGGCAGCCGGCGCCGCGTGGTCAACGTCGCGCAGAAGGGCGGGCTGGTGTCGGTGCTGCGGCTGCTGTAGGGCGGGACGGCGGAGCGTCCGCCGCGCCGACCGCGCTCAGCGCTGGAACACGGCTTCGCGCTCGACCCGGGCGACGCGAGTGGCGAACGCGTGATACCAGCGGGCGCGCCCGGCTCGCTGCGCGGCCTCGTGCTCGGCGACCGCCTTCCACGCGGCGATCGCCTCGAGGCTCGACCAGTAGGAGACGGTCACGCCGAGTCCGTCGCTGCCGCGCGCGCTCTCGAGGCCGAGGAACCCGGGCTGGCGCGAGCCGAGCTCCACCATCCGGTCGGCGGTCTGCCCGTAGCCGTCACCCGGCCGTTCGTCGCGCAGCGAGGTGAAGATCACGGCCCAATAGGGGGGCTGCGGGGTGGCGGCCAGCGCCGGCGCCGGGGCGGAATGGGGTGCGGAGTTCGGTGCAGGGGGAGGCATCGGCGACTCGCTGCGGCAGAGTGGTGGGGCGTGGCCGCAGATTCTGGCGACGGCGGTGACGAACTGGAGCGGGCGGCCAGGGGGGCGGCTGGTGGCGATGATCGATCCAGCACCGTGGTTCCGGCCGCCGCGCTGGGCGAGCGGGCCGCATGGGCAGACGCTCGCCGGTCACCTGCTGCGCCGGAGCGGCGGGCTCGCGGTGCGGCGCGAACGGTTCGAGCTGCCGGACGGCGACTTCGTCGACCTCGACTGGTTCGCGGCGATGCCCATGCCTGCGGGAGTGGCGGGGACGAGCGCGGAAAGCGACGGGCGGTGCGGCGCGCCGCTCGTGCTGCTGCTGCATGGGCTCGAGGGGTCGGCGCGGTCCGGTTACATCCGGTCGGTGGCGCGAGCGGTGCTGGCGGCGGGCGGCGCGGCGGTGGCGCTCAACTTCCGCGGGTGCAGCGGCGAGCCGAACCGGTTGCCGCGCGCCTATCACGCCGGCGAGATCGGCGATCTCGACCAGGTCGTGGCGGAACTTCGGCGGCGCGAGAGTGCGCGAGTTGCGGCGAATCGCGCGGGGGACGCGCTGCCGCGACTGTCGGTCGTCGGCTTCTCGCTCGGCGGCAACGTGTTGCTGCGATGGCTTGGAGAGCACTGCGCCGCGGCGCGGGAGCAGATCGCCGCGGCGGCGGCGGTGTCGGTGCCGTTCGACCTCGCGGCGGGGGCCGACTGGACGGCCGTCGGTCCGGGGCGGCTCTACGCCGTGCGCCTGCTGCGCGAGTTGCGGCGCAAGGTGGGGCGGAAAGCGGGGCAACTCGCGGCGGCGGCGGCGCGGGACGAGCGTGCGGCCCGGGTCGACCTGGCGCGCGCGCTGCGGGCGCGGACGTTTCGCGAGTTCGACGAGGCGTACACCGCGCCGGTGCACGGCTTCCGCGATGCCGACGACTACTACGCCCGGTCGAGCAGTGCGGGGGTGCTGGCGCGGATCGCCGTGCCCACGCTGGTGGTGCACGCGCTCGACGATCCATTCCTGCCGGCGCCGGCCGTTCCGTTCGCGGCGCTCGCGGCAAACCCGAGCCTGCAGGCGTGGGTCGCCCCGACCGGTGGCCACGTCGGCTTCGTCACGGGCCGGCCCTGGGCGCCGCGATTCGCCGCCGACCAGGCTGTCGCCGAGTACGTGGTTCCGCGCGGCCGCTGACCCCGTCCCGTCAGGAGGTCGGCGGCGGCGTGGTGGCGTCGGTGGCGGGGCGCTTCGGCTTCCTCGCGGCGACGAGATAGAGGATCGCCGCCAGCGCCAGGAAGCAGCCGAGCCCCCACCAGTTGTGGTCGTTCAGGAACGACCGGGCGTTCATCGCCAGCGAGCTCTCGTCGTAGAGCGTCGTCACGACCTTCGACTCGAGGTCGATGCCCGTCGATTGCAGCAACTGTCCGACCGTCTCGTCCGGTCCGGCGAGCCGGTTGGCGAGGTTGAGGTCGATGCGCTCGCCGCCGAACAGCCGCAGGTCCTCGCCCCAGGTGGTGTCGACCGGCACCTTCTGCAGCAGCGGCTGACCCGCCGCGTCCTTCATCTCGACGCCCGCCGCATCCTTCACCGGCTTGTCCAGCAGCACCGTCTTCGGCGTCAGCAGTGCGCAGGTCAGGATCGCGATCAGGGCGCCGCCCGCGATCATCCCGGAGCTGAACAGCACGCCCGGCGAGCTCTCCTGCTCGGCCTCGGTCAGCTGGGTCCGCTTGTCGGCCCACTTGCGCACGAGGCCGCCGAGGAAGATCGACGAGCTGGTCGAGATCGGCAGGTAGACGCCGACCGCGAACGCCAGCGCCGGCACGCCGCACAGCTCCATCATGATCGCGATGAAGACGCCGATCAGGACCAGTTCCCACGGCAGCGTCCCTTCGAGCACGCCGTCGATGATCATCTGGAACAGGCGCGCCTTGGGCGCGTCGAGCTTCGAGCCGAACTCCCGTTCGGGCGTGATGCCGTCCTCGGCGTACTGCACCTTCTCGGTGCCGCAGACGCCCGGATCCTCGCGGTAGGCGATCGCGCCGTCGGCCACCAGGTAGCGCCCCACCGGCACCGCGACGCGGGCCGGATCGGCCGGGTCCATCTGCGCCCGCCGCACGAACAGCACGTCCCACTGCTTGCCGCGGAACTCGCGGTGCGCCTTCTCGATCTTGAGTTCGTCCTTGCGCCCGCCCGCTTCGTACTGCGCGACCGTCGCTTCGCTGGCAGCGAAGCCGCGGGAGTCGAACTTGTGGTAGCTCGTGTAGTTGTCGTTCAGGAACATCAGGGTGAAGCCGATCACGGCGGCGCTGGTGATGACGCCCCACGTGATGGCGAGCTGCTGCTTGCGCGGCGTGCCGCCGAGCAGGTGGCCGGTCTTCAGCGCCTGCGACGTGGTGCCACCGTTGCTGGCGGCGACGCAGACCAGCGCGGCGGTGCAGAGCGCCATCTCCTTGTAGGAGATGCCGGTCCACTTGACCGCCACGAACAGCAGGCAGGTGATCAGCAGCGTCGCCACCGTCATGCCGGAGATCGGGTTGCTCGAGCTGCCGATCTCGCCGGTGATTCGGCTCGACACCGTGGTGAAGAAGAAGCCGAAGACGACGATCAGGATCGCCGACAGCCAGTTGATGCCGAGGATGTCGCGCTCGATCAGCCCGCGGGTGAAGGCGAAGTTCGGCGCCCAGATGGCCAGCACCAGCGCGACGCAGCCGACCAGCACGAGGCCCATCGGCAGGTCGCGTTCGGTCCGGCGCGCGACGGCGCCGCGCGCGCCGCCGAGGCCGCCGAGTCCGCGGAAGAAGGCGCCGAGGATCGTCGGCATCGCCTTGGCCAGCGAGATCAGCCCGCCGGCCGCCACCGCGCCCGCGCCGATGTAGAGGATGAAGGCGTTGCGGATCTGCCCGGGCGACATGTCGCCGGCCCTGATCAGCTCGCCCTTCGCGTCGGTGACGAGCGGCGACGTCATCTGGCCGCCGAAGAACTGCACGGCCGGGATCAGCACCAGGAACGACAGCACGCCGCCGGCCAGCATCACGAACGAGGTGCGCCAGCCGATGATGAAGCCGGTGCCGAGCAGCACCGGGTTGGTCTCGAAGCTGATCGAGCCGCCCTTGAACAGGGCGACCATCTTCCCCTTCCACGGGACCTGCGAGAGGATCCACTCCGGAGCCTCGGCGAAGAGCTTCCCGATCCGGCCGAGGTAGGCCCAGAGCACGCCGAAGAAGAGGCCGCCGAACAGCGCGCGCGCGCTCGACCCGCCCTTCTCGCCGACGATCAGCACCTGGGCGCAGGCCGTGCCCTCGGGGTAGAGCAGCTTGCCGTGCTCGCGCACGATCAGGCTCTGGCGCAGCGGGATCATCATCAGCGTGCCGAGGATGCCGCCGAGCAGCGCGATCATGGTGATGCGCAGCGCGTCCATCTCGAAGCCCATCAGGAGCAGCGAGGGGAGCGTGAAGGCGACGCCGGCGGCCAGCGACTCGCCGGCCGAGCCGGTGGTCTGGACGATGTTGTTCTTCAGGATCGTCGACTTGCCGAACGCCTTCAGGATCGTGATCGACAGCACGCCGATCGGGATCGAGGCGGAGGTCGTGAGGCCGACCTTGAGGCCGGCGTAGACCGAGGCGGCGGCGAAGACGATCCCGAGGATCGAGCCGAGGACGATCGCCCCGATCGTCGACTCGGTCATCTCCGTCTCATCGGAGACGTAGGGCTTGAACGTGGACGACGCGCCCGCCGCGTCGCCCGGAGTACCCGGATTCGAGTTCATGGGGGCGGCATCATGCCGGCGGTTCCCCGGGAAGAACATCGCGCGCCCGCGGCGCCGCGGGCGCCGTCACTCGCGCTGCAGCACCAGCACCCAATCCTGCGGCGACGGAACCGGCGGCGTGACGAAGCGCTCGACTCCGGTGACCGTGCCGAGCGGGAACCGGCGGCCCGCCGCCGGGTCGAACCAGAACGCCGTGTGGCGGACGGTCGGCTGCAGGCCGCGCAGCTCGAACCCGCTCCAGTCGTAGATCCGGCGCTTCGGCAGATAGGCGACCACCAGTTCGCCGCGAATGCCGGCGGCGAAGAGGCCGGCATCGACCCACTCCGGGTGCGGTTCCATCCGCTGCCACGGGAGCTCGAGGAGCAGTCGCTTGCCGAGTCCGAGCTGAGTCGCCCCCGGAAACGCCATCCCCTCGCGCCAGGGGGTCCAGTCGTAGACCGGCGTGATCCCCGGATCGCCGGCGACGCTGGCGTGCCAGATCCCGGCGGCGCCGTAGGTGTGGCCGGCCGCCCCCGACAGGACGAGCGTCCAGAACAGGTGGCGCTGGAGGTCCTCGAAATTCGACTGCATGTGGCGCTCGTAGCACGCCTCGCCGCACAGCGCGGGACGAGTCGGCGACTGCGATCGCGTTCGACGCAGCAGCTCGAGCGTCGCCTGCGCAGTGCCGAAGCCGTCGTGGCCGATCGCGATCAGGTCGAAGTCGAAGCGGTCGTTGCCGGCGGCGATGGCGGTGCGCGGATCGGCGGGCGCGTGGTAGGTGAGCGGGCGGTCGAACGGGTCGAGGGCGCGCACTTCCTCGGCGAGCGCGGCCCACGGACCGTTGCCGTCGCTCGCCTCGCCGCCGAGGATCCAGACCACCGGCCACGAGCCGAACCGCGCGATGAGATGGCGCCAGTGCCGCCGGTAGCCGTCGAGCCCGACCTGGTCGATCGTCGAGCGGCCGCCCTCCTGCGGCCGGCCCCAGCCGCCAACGATCGCCGGCACGATCCCGTGGTCGAGCAGTTGCGCGAGTCGTCGCTCGGCGGCGTCGAAGTAGGCCGGGTTCACCGCGCGGAAGTCGGCCGCCGCGTAGGGCAGTCCCGCTTCGTTCGCCGAGCGCGGATCGAGCAGCTCCTCGTCGGGATAGGGACCGCAGACGATCTGCACCACGTTGAACCCCTTCGCCGCGCGGTCGGCGCAGAGTTCCCGGAAGCCGTCGGCATCGAGCCGCTTGCACAGTCCCTTCCACCAGGTGTCGCCGAGCCAGAAGAACGGTGTTCCATCGGCGTGCTCGAAACGGCGCCGGTCGGCGGCGATCCGCAGCGGGCCGTGGCGCCAGAGCGGATTCGCGCCGGTCGCCGGCGTCACCTCGAACGACCCGACTCGTCCATGCAGGCCGGCGTCATCTGGGACGCTGCACTCGCTGCGCCAGCGATGGACGCCGACCTGCGGCGAGGCGTAGCGCGCCTTCCACGTCACCCCGCCGGCGAAGAAGGCGGGCACACGCAGCCGCGAGCCGTCGGGCGCTTCGACGACGATCTCGAGCTCGACGGCCGCGAACGGCTCGGGGTGCTCCCTCTCGGCGACGAACGCGAGCTCGATCGGCCGATGGGAAGCGATCCGCGGCACGTCGCCATGGCCGGCGATCGCGGCGCTGGCGGACCCCGCGACGCCGAGCGAATAGAGAGTGACGATGCGCGCCGCACCCGCGCCCAACCGGAACAACTGTTCCTGGAGCAATTGTTCCACTTCGTCGCCGGGGGGCTACTGCTCGGCCTTCGGCTTCTCGCCCTTGGTCGGCGGCGGCAGATAACGGCGGCCGTTGTTGGGGTTGTCGCGGTCGAAGGCGAAGGCGTCGCGGTTGTCGAGGAAGTGCTGCACGTAGTTGATCGGGATGGCGAAGTTGAGCCCCTCGCTGAAGAGGAGCTTCCACGCCACCACGCCGACCACCTCGCCGTTCTTGTTGAAGAGCGGGCCGCCGCTGTTGCCCGGGTTCACCTGCGCGGTGGTCTGGATGTAGACGAGGCCCTCGCGCTCGCGATTCGTCGTCGAGACAATCCCCTCCGACACGCTGCGCTCGAGCCCCTCCGGCGCGCCGACGGCGAAGACCGCCTGCCCCTGGCGCACGGAGTCGATGTCGCCGAGGTAGACCTTGGTCAGCTTGGTGTCGCCGAGCTCCTCCGGCTCGATCTTGAGCAGCGCGAGGTCGACCTGCGGGTTGATCGCCATGATCTTCACCCGCTCGTAGACCTTCCGCTCGATCTGCGCGCCGGCCTTCTTGTAGACCGTGACCGTGACCTCGGTCTCGCCCTGCACGACGTGGGCGTTGGTCACGATCCAGCCGTCCTCGCTGACGATGAAGCCCGAGCCGAGCGAACTCGGGTTCTTGATCAGCACGACGCCCTCGCCGAAGGTGTCGACCGCCTCGCGCACCGAGATCTCGGGCAGCGCCTTCTTCGCGTAGATGCCGCGCCGCGTCTCGGCGCCCGCCGCCGCACCCGCCGCGTCCGCGTCGTCGGTGCGCCGATCGAGGATCTGCGCGCGCGGCACCGTCAGCACCGTGAAGCCGAGATCGACGTGCAGCGCGTCGGCCGTCTCCTTCAGGATCGGCCCCTTCACGATCGCGCCGCCCGACAGCACCAGCTCGTCGCCCCGCGCCGGGACGGCGAGCGTCAGCGCGAGCAGCGCCGGCAGCGCGCCGCGGCGGAGCCGCGATCCGACCGGTGCGAGGAACGGGATTCGTGACATGGGGCCTCTCCGGCCCGCGTCCGTGCGACGCGGGTCGGCGGCAAGGGTACAGTGCCGCCCCCCTTCCGATCCGCGTGCACCGTTCGCTGCGGTCGCCGCTGCCCGCCGGAGTCCGCTGATGCCCGCCTTCCCGCGCCGACCGTTCGCGCTGGCCCTCGCGCCGCTGCTGCTGCCCGCCGCTGCACCGGCGCCCGCGGTCCGCGGCGTCCCGCGCGCCGAGGAGTACGGCTGGACCGGGCTGATCAACTCGCGGCTCAACGACGGCTGCTTCCGGCTGCTGGCGGCCGACGTCGATTCCGATGGCGACACCGACCTCGCGCTCATCAACAACCCGAAGGCGCGGCTCGACTTCCTGCTGCAGCGACAGCCCGGCGAGGCGCTGCGCGCGTCGCAGGCGACCGAGGCGGGCGACGGCGCCAACGACTTCCCCGACGAGGTCCACTTCGAGCGCGAGTCGTTCCCGACCGACCAGAAGGTCAGCTCGCTGGCGATCGGCGACCTGAACGGCGACGGCCGCAACGACCTCGCCTTCGTCGGCGACTCGCAGAAGCTGACGGTCGCCTTCCGCGGCGCGAAGGGCGGCTTCGGCGAGCGCGTCCGCTTCGATCTCGACGAGCTGTCGAACGTGCCGCAGTCCCTGCGGCTCGGCGACCTCGACGGCGACGGCCGCGCCGACGTGCTGGTGCTGGGCAAGAAGAAGACGCAGCTCTTCCTCCAGGGCGCCGACGGCCGGCTGGCCGAGGCGGCCGAGCTGCTGAACGCCACCGCCTCGCCGGACGGCTTCGCCATCTGCGATCTCGACGGCGACCGCAGGAATGACCTGCTCTACGTCAAGGCCGAGGCGGACGCGCCGCTGCGCTTCCGCCTCAATCGCGGCGGCGGCGAGCTGGGCCCCGAGCGGCTCTTTCCCTTCACCGAGATCCGCCAGTACGCCGTGACCGACCTCGACGCCGACGGCCGCGTCGACATCGCGGCGGTGCGACGGCGCAGCGGGCGCGTCGCGCTGCTCGAACTGGCGGCGGCCGGCGCGGCGCCGAAGGCGGGCGAGATCGCGCTGTCGTCGCCCCGGCTGGTCGCCTACGCGACGCAGAAGGACGAGAAGGCGCGCGACGAGCTGCTGGCCGACCTCGACGGCGACGGCCGGCCGGAGCTGCTGGTCTGCGAGCCCTCGGCGGCGCGTCTCGTGCTGCATCGCGGCGATCCGGACGGGCTCGCGAGCCGCGGCGAGGCGTGCGCGAACCTGGTCGGCGCGCGCCAGCCGCGGCTGGTCGATCTCGACGGTGACGGTCGTCCCGAGCTGGTGGTGGCCGCGCCGGAGGAGGGATCGTTCGGAGTGGCGGTGCTCGACGCGACCGGCCGGCCGGGCTTCCCGGAGACGCGGGGTTACAAGGGGGAGACGTTGCTGGCGCTGGATGCCGCCGACCTCGACGGCGGTGGCCGGAGCAGCCTGGTGGGGCTGGTGGCGACCGGAAAGGCGGCGGCGAAGAAGTGGTCGGTGCAGCTGCTCGCGGGCGGTTCGGCGCAGGTGCTGCCGGCGCAGGTCGAGCTGCCGAGGCTCCCGACCGACCCGAACGATCTCTGGCTGATCGACCTGAACCGCGACGGCCTGCGCGACGCCTTCGTCTCGATCCCGACCGAGCTGCCGAAGGTGCTGCTTGGCGCGCGGTCCGCCGAGGGCGCGTTCAGCTTCGTCGCCGCCGAGACCGGCGACGCGGCCGGGCTCGGGGTGGTGAAGGGGGTCGCGCGCTCGGCGATGTGGCATGGCGATGCCGACGGCGATGGGGCCGTCGAGCTGCTGGTGCCCGGCCCCAACTTCGCGCGGGCGCTGACGTTCGACGACAAGGGGGCGCCGAAGGTCGTGGCGCAGTGGAACCTCGAGGAACCGAGCGCGAAGGTCGGTGCGGTGGCGGCGGGCGACCTCGACGGCGACGGCAAGCCCGAGGTGATCGTCCACGACCGGTCGACCCGCTCGCTGCGCGTGCTGCGGCAGGTCGACGGCACGGCGAAGACGGTCGCGCGGGTGGAACTCGGTGACGTCGAGCCCCGGGCGCTGCGCGTGGCCGACCTCGACGGCAACGGCCGCCAGGACATCGTGCTGCTCTGCGCCGACCGGTTCGCCGTGGTGCAGGCGGGCGTCGCCGACGCCTCGTTCGTCGAGACCGACGATTTCGAGAGCCCGCTGAAGAACGCCTTCCTCGACCAGCTGGCGTTCGGGGACGTGAACGGCGACGGGATCACCGACGCCGTGATGACCGATTCGAACAAGCACCTGATCACCGTCGCCGCCCATGTCGACGGCGAGCTCGCGCACGTGCTGCAGTTCCCCGTCTACGAGGAGAGCATCTTCGAGCGGGACGGCGGCGGCGGGCGCGAGCCGAGAGAGGTGGTGATCGCCGACGTGACCGGCGATCGGAAGCCGGACCTCGCGATCCTGGTGCATGACCGCGTGATCGTCTACCCGCAGGAGTGATGTCGATGGCGTCGCGAAACCGGTTGGCGTTGCTGCCGTGGCTCTGCGTGGCGGTGGCGCCGGCGCCGGCGCAGGAGAGCGGAGCCGCGGACGCGCAGGACGCGGCGGCGCCGGCGGCAGCCGCGCCCGCGGTGGCTGGCTACGAGCACTCGGTGCCGGGCAACGTGCTGCTGTACGCCGGCGTCGACTCGTTCGACCAGTTGCTGGCCGACTTGGCAGCCTCGGCGTACGGGCGGCTGCTGCAGGACGAGGCGGCGAAGCCGGTGCGTGACGCGTTCGCGCGGTTCCTCGAATCGCTGGCGGCCGCCTCGAAGGAGGAGAGCGGATTCGACTTCGTCGACGCCACCAGGAGGATCGACGGGCGGATCGGCTGGTCGCTGAGCGGCGACCTCGACCGGGTGCAAGACACCGAGATGGTGGTGGCGCTCGAGTCGAGCGAGCACGCCGCCGAGCTCCATGCCCTGGCGATGGCGGCGGTCAACACGCATGTCGAGCGCGGCGACGCGATCTTCAAGAGCGAGGCGATCGGCACGCGCGAGGTGGTGCAGCTCACGCCGATGGACAGCGCGGACAAGGGGCGCTTCCGGATGGGCGTGGTCGGATCGACGATGGCGCTCGGCATCGCGACCGGCGCTGCCGTCGACGGCGATCAGTACATGCGCTTCGTCCAGGCCCTCGACGGCGAGGGCGGCGAGTCGCTCGCGATGCGTCACGACTTCGCGCAGTCGCTGGCGGCGCGGGCCGGCGGCGTGAAGTTCTGGCTCGACACCGGCCGGGCGGTGCGTGAGCAGATGACGCCGCCGGCGGCCGATGGCGCGGAGTCGCCCGACACGCGGCTGACGCGGGCGCTCGGGCTCGACCAGCTCGGCGCGCTGTCGGCGCGATTGCAGCTCGATGCGTCGGAGATGCGGCTCGACGCACAGCAGACGTGGACGCCGGTCGGTCTGGCCAAGGTGCTGACGGCATTCCTGTCGGGGGGCGAGCACGCGCTGCTGACGCTGGTGCCGGCGGAGGCCGCGACCGCGATCTCGCTGCGGCTCGACCTGCCGGCGGGGCTCGACGCGGCGGAGGCGCTGGCGAAGGAGGCGGGGCTCGGGTCGCTGTTCGGCGAGCCGGCGGCGGAGGGGGCGGCGCCGGGCGCCGAGGCCGAGGAGTTCCATCCGCGGCGCGACCTGCTCGATCACCTCGACGGGCGCCTCGCGCTGAGCGTGGTCGAGGTTCCGGAGGACGAGTCGCTGATGGGCATCGGGATGCAGGGCGGGCCGTCGGTGAACACCGCCTTCATCCTCGGCGTGCGCGACGCGACCGCGCTGGCGGCCTCGCTCGACCGGATGTTGCGCAAGCAGGGCATGCACGCGGCGCGGCGCAAGAGCGAGTTCGAGGGGTACGTCGTCTACTCGCTGCCGCTCGGCATCCTGACCGTCAACTACGCGATCGTGGACGACTTCATGGTGGTGTCGCCGTCGCCGACGCTGCTGCAGGACGTTCTGCGCCGGAAGAGCAACCGTGAGCTGCCGAGCCTCAGGACGTCACCGGCGTTCATGGCGAGCTTCGACGCGCTCGCGGCGGCGCCGGCCCTCGCCGTGTGGAGCAGCACGACCAGCGACGTCATGGAGGGGTTGCGCGGGGCGATGCTCGGTGAGGGGATCGACCCGGCCTACGTCGAGGGCGACGAGGAGGGCGGGGCGTTCGGCGGCGAGCCGGGCGGCGATGAGGCCGACCCCGTCGGCGCGCTCGAGCCGGACGAGCGCGGCTCGTCGGGCGGCAACCTCGAGTCGCACGCCATGGCGATGATCGACGCCTTCAGCGCCCTCGATCCGAAGCTGCTGCTCAAGTACCTCCCGGCCGGCCAGCTGCTCGCGCTCCGCTGCGACCAGGCCGGCGCCCACTTCGAGATCGTCGCGCGCTGAACGGTCACGCCACCCGCGGGCCGGTCGCGACGGCCGGCCGCCGCGACTCCGCGCCGAAGGTGACGCCGGCGGCGCGCAGCAGCTCGAACGGCGGCGTGCCGCCGGCGAAGACGAGCACGTGGTCGTTCGGCAGCGACAGCGGGCGCTCGCCGCCGTCGATGGCGACTCGCAGCTCGACGCGGTCCGGCTCGATCGCGACGACTTCGCTGCCGAACAGCACCCGCACGCCACCGGATCGCTCCGCCGCGACGATGCGCTGCTCGTTGCGCGGCTTGAGCCGGAAGAACGCCTCCTTCCGGTAGGAGAGGGTCACGCGGTTCCCCGGTTGCGCCGCCAGCGCCAGCGCCGCTTCCACCGCGCTGTCGCCGCCGCCGACCACCAGCAGATCCTCGCCGCGGTGGAGCGCCGCATCGACCAGGCGGTACGCGACCTTCGGCAGCTCCTCGCCCGGCACGCCGAGCTTGCGCGGAGTGCCGCGCCGCCCCAGCGCCAGCACCACTGCCCGCGCCCGCAACTCGCCGCTCCCCCCCGCATCGCGCCAGCGCACCGCGAAGTCGCCGCCCGCCTCGGCGCGTGACACGGTCTCGACGCGGGTCCGCGTCTTCAGCCGAAGGGGGAATCGCCGCGCCGCCTCGTGGAACAGCTCGACCAACTCCTCTTTCCGGTACTCGCTCCTCGTCAATCGGCCGAGCAGCGGCAGCTCGACCGGCTGCGTCATCACCAGCTTGGCGCGCGGGTAGTGGAGGATGGTCCCGCCGAGCTCTTCCTGTTCGATCAGCACGTGCGATCGCTTGCGCTCGATGCAACGCAACGCCGCCGCCAGCCCCGCCGGTCCGGCGCCGACGATCGCGACGTCGACGCTGCCGTCGTCAAGGCGTGCTGCGCCCGGCCTGACCGGCGCCGCGCCGCGGCCGCCGTCCCGTGCCGCGATCGCGTCGATCGCGGTCGTCGCCTGCGCCACCGCATGACGGATCAGCGCGATCCCCGACAGCTCGCCGGCCAGGTAGAGCCCCGGCACGACCGACTCCTGGGTCGGCGACAGCACCGGCACGTCGTCGCGCTCCGCGAGGGAGCCGAGCCCGACGGCGATCGCGCCGACGGGGCATGCCGTCTCGCAGCGACCGTGGCCGACGCAGCGCGAGCCATGCACGACGCGCGCGATGCCTTCCAGCACCGCCAGCACCCCTTCCTCCGGGCAGGCCTTCACGCACAATCCGCAGCCGACGCACTGCAGCGGATCGATCTGCGGATGCTGCGCCAGCGGGCGATGCGAGCCGCGCGTGCGCGCCTCCTCGAGGTCCGCGACCGCCGCCAGCTCGAGCCGCCGCGCCGCGCGCCGCTCGAGCCATGCGATCAGCGCCAGCAGCGGCACCAGCACCGCGATGAACCCGAGGATCGTCGTGCCCACTGCGGATCGCCCTCAGAAGCGCCAGGTGAGTCCGAGGTCGAGACCGGTGGTGTCCTGCCGGTCGCCGAAACCCTTCGCCGCGCGCGCCCACGCCGTCGTGCGGACGCCGGCCTGCCACGTCGCGAACAGCGACAGCGTGTTCGAGAGGAAGGATTCGCCGCCGTCGATCTCGAGCGAGGTCGTGTCCCAGCCGAAGCGCAGCAGCCACGCCGCCGCCGGCATCCAGGTGACCCCGGCGCTGGCGCCGAGCCCGTCCTGGTCGACGCCGACCAGGTTGAACAGCGCCAGGTCGCCGCCGAACGCGGCGCTCGAGAGCAGCGTCGCATCGCGCCCGCGCAGGGTGACTTGCAACTCGCCGGGCGTGCCGTCGCCGGTCAGCCACGCCGCCTCCTGCTCGAGCGCCGCGCCGCCGCCGAACGACTCCACGGCGGCCAGTGCCGCGCGCGTCCGCCCGCGTCCGTAGCTCGCGTCGTTCGGCGCGACCGCGCGCAGCGACTCCGTGTCGGGGTTCTGCCAATGCGACCACGACGGCCGCAACGCCAGGAGCTCGCTCGCGCGCCACCAGCCGGTGACGTGGAGCCGCGTCACGCCCACTCCGCTGCGCCCCGCGTCGCCATCCCCGTCGGCGTCGAGCTGCGTCGAGGCGCGCAGCCAGTGGCCGCCGCTGAAGTTCGCCCCCAGGTCCGCCAGCAGGGCGTGCTGATCGGCGTCGCCCTCGTACCAGCTGGCCAGCGCTCCGAGCGCGCCATTCCAGCGCGTCCCGCCGCCGGTCCGTCCGTCGAACGCGGTCCACCCCGCCGCCACCCACTCGTCGGCGCGTGGGCCGAGGTCGTCGCGATCGGGCCGCAGGCCGAGCGCGCCGCCGACGCGGACCCCGTCGCCGAGCACCCGCTCGCCGTAGCCGCCGTCGAGTCGGCCGATGCCCGGAAGCGCATGCGGCAGGAAGCGGCCGACGCCGAGCACGCTCCCGTCCTCGAAGTGGCGGCGCACCAGCAGCGTGTCGGCGCGCAACCGCCAGCGGTCCTGCTGCGAATCGTCGGCGTAGCCGTCGCCGCTGCGCCGGTTCAGGTCGAAGCGCCACTGCAGCGACCACGGGCCGTCGCCGAGCCGTTCGACTTCGCCGCTGGTGAACAGGCGCAGATTCACGTAGTCGCGGCCATTCTCGTCGTCGGCGAGCCAGCTGGTGGCGAGCCCGGCGCTGCCGTGCAGGTAGTTGCCGCGCGACTCGGCTGGCGCCGCCACGGCGGGCGCGAGCAGCGGCGTGAACGGCCGCTCGACGTCGCCCGCCGCCGCGCGGTCCGGCGTCGCCGGCGCCCGGGGCGCCGGGCGCGCTGGCGGCACGATGCCACGGAAGAGGACGCGGTCCCCGGCGGCTGGAGCGGCGTCCGCCTCGAGTCGGGTGACCACCGCGAAGCACGACGTCGCCGTCGCGTGGCGGACCTCGACCTCGCCGAGCACCCGACCGTCGCGCTCGATCGTCCCGCGCGCGCCGGGCTGCACGCCGGCATCGGTGCCGGTCGCGAGGTAGAGGCCGTCGGCGGCGACCTGCGCCACCGGAGCAGCGAGGTCGCGCGCGAAGTCCACGCCTTGCGGTGCCGAAGGTGCGGGGGACTCCTGCAGCGGCGGCGCGAGCGCACTGGCTGCCGCCGCCGGCGCCGCGGCGCACAGGTGGAGCGCGACGGGTGCGGCTGCGCCCGCAGCGAGCCCGCGCCATCGGAGAGACCGTGCGCACCGCGCTGCGCGCCCGGCGCGCGCCGCATGGCGCGTCGGTGCAGTCGCCCGTCGTCGCTCGCTCATTCCTTTCCCCGCGGATGGCAGGCGTAGCACTGCGGGCTGCTCCAGCTGTAGCCGCCGACGTCGTCGTGCTCGTCGTCCATCTCGGGCTTCGAATGGGCGTGACAGTGGGTGCAGGAGAAGGTCGGGTAGGTGCCGGTGGTGTGGCAGTCGCTGCAGTTCAGCGCGTGCGGGCCGGTCAGCGGGAAGGCGCTGCCGTGGTCGAAGCCGCCGCGGCCCCAGCCGATCGGCGTGTGGCAGTCCTCGCAGGTGGTGCCGAAACCGGCGGCGGCATGGTCGGGGTCGCTGGTCGCGGCGTAGTCGGCGGCGTGGCAGCTGAAGCAGTCGCGCGGCGTGCCGGAGTAGATGCCGCCCGCGTGGCAATCCGCGCAGGCGGCGGCTCGATGCCGGCCCTGGAGCGGCCACGAAGGATGGGAGTAGTGCGCGGCGCTCCACGCCGTCGGCGAATGGCACCGCTGGCACGAGCGGACGTCGCCGAGCGCCGCGTGATCGGGATCGCTCGCGGCGGCGAGGTCGTCCTGGTGGCAATCGACGCACTCGATCGAGGCGCCGACGAAGCGGCCGACGCGCGCCTGCTCGTGGCAGCGGTCGCAGGCCGCGGCGGCGTGGGCGCCGGAGAGCGGAAACCGGGTGCGTGCATGCTCGGCGATCCGTCCGGTCGGCTGCCAAGTGGTGGTGTCGTGGCATTGCGTGCAGTCGGCGCCGAGCGTCGCCTCGTGCGGATCGACGTGGCAGCCGCCGCAGCCGCGCACCGCGAACTCGCGCACCGGTCCGCGATCGTTGTGGCAGCGCAGGCAGGCGGCGGTCGCATGGGCGCCCTCGAGCGCGACGCCGGTCTGCGCGAGGTGGTCGAAGGCGAAGCCGGGCTTGAGCACGTCCCAGCGCTCCGGGACATGGCACAGCGAGCAATCGCTCGGAAAGGTGTGGTGCGGCACCAGCGGCCCGAATCGCCGTTCATTCCATGCCTGCCGTGGCACCGTTCCGATCGAGTGGCAGGCGACCAGCAGCGCGATCGCCAGCGCGACGAGCCCGCCGCGAGCGCGGATGCGAGGCCGCAGCGGATGCGGATCCGCGGGATCGGGCGATCGCGACCCGCAGGGCTCACCGTCCGGCATGGCAATCACGGCATTCGACTCCGAGCGGGACGTAGTGGATCCGTTCACGGCCGTCCGGCAGTCGCGTCCGCGGGTGGCAGGCCGCACAGGCGAGGCGGGCGTGGACGCCGTCGAGCGCGAAGCGCGCGTCGCGCGCATGGTCGAAGGTCACGGGCAGCCAGCGCTCGGCCGAGCGGTGGCACGTGTTGCAGTCGTTGCCGTGCCGGGTGAGCTGGCCGTCGTGGGGATCGGCGTGGCACGACTTGCAGGTCTGCGGGGTCGCGGCGAATCGCCGCACTCCGTTCGCATCGGGCAGGTGGCAGCGGTTGCAGGCCACGGCGAGGTGCGCGCCCTCGAGCGGAGGCCGGTGGCGCATCGCGGTGAGCCGCGACGGGGCGAAGCGCTCCTCCGTGTGGCAGGCGGCGCAGCCTTCCGGCCTGGGAGCGAACTGCCCCGCATGCGGATCGGCGTGGCAGCCGGCGCAGTCGCTGGGCGTGCCGACCCACCGCACCGGCGCTCCGGCGCCCGGTGCACGGTGGCAGTCGCTGCACCGCGCGCGCGCGTGGGCGCCGGCGAGCGGCGGATGCCGCGCCGCGAAGTCGTAGCGCGATGGCCGGAAGCAACCGGTGTCGTGGCAGGAGCTGCAGGACGGGTCGGTGGCGCGGAACTGCCCGCCGTGCGGATCGCCGTGGCAGTCGGCGCAGGCGGTGGGCGTGCCGACGAAACGGACGGCGGTCGCCGCGCCGGCCACGGCGCCGCCCGCCGCATCCGCGCGGCGATGGCAACCGCTGCAGGCGACGGCGACGTGCGCGCCGGTCAGCGGCGGGACGTGGTTCGCCGGGTCGATGCGCGAGGCGGAGAAGCTCGCGTCGTGGCAGGCGGCGCAATCGGCTTCGCGCGCCCCGAACTGGCCGCCGTGCGGCGAGCGATGGCAGGCGCTGCAGTCGCCGGCGGCGCGACCGGGAAAGCGGGCGTCGAAGGCGGCGGGCCGATCGGTGCCGGCGTGACAGCTCGCGCAGGCGAGGTCGGCATGCGGTGCGGTCAGCGGAAAGCCGGTCGCGGCGTGCGCGGCGGCGCCGAAACGCGGCGCGGCGGCGTTCCAGTCGGCATCGATCGCGAAGTGGCAGTCGTCGCAGCGACCCGGCAGCGATGCTCGGTGCGGCGAAGCGTGGCAGTCGGCGCAGCGAGTCCCCCGCACCGAGGCGAAGTCGAGCTCGGCGCCGCGCGGGTGGCAGTCGCTGCAACCGGCTTCCGCGTGCGGCCCGAGCAGCGGGAAGCGGCGCGAGTGCTCGAAGCGGGCGGCCGGGATGAAGGCCTCCTGCGCGTGGCACGCGGCGCAGTCGTCGCTCATGGCGCTGCCGTGCGGGTCGGCATGGCAGGTGGCGCACTCCTGTGCCAGCCCGAGGAAGGAGGTCGCCGCGCGTTGCTCGTGGCAATCCGCGCAATCGAGGGCGGCGTGTGCGCCGGCCAGGGCGAAGGCGACGTGCCGGTGGGCGGAGGCGAAGTCGGGCGGTGTCCCGCCCCAGGAGAGGACGTTCACCAGCGGGAAGTCGGCGCCCCAATGCTCGCCGTGGCAGCGGTCGCAGTCGCGCACGCCTTCGGCGAGGCGCGCGCCGTGCCAGCCGGTCGCGCTCCTGAGCTGCGCCGCGATCTCGACGTGGCAACCGCCGCAGCCGTCCGCGAGGCCGGTGGCGGTGTGGCAGCGTTCGCAGCCGGCGAGGCCTTCGAGCTCCGGCAGTCGCGCATGCGCCGCGGCCAGCGGTCCGGGGCTCGGCGATTCGCGGGCCAGCTCGACCGAGAGGCCGAGCACGGCCAATGCCAGCAGCGCAGCCACCGCGGTGTGAGGCCTCAAGGCAGCAACTCGCGCAGCGACCATTCGCGGAAGCGCAGCTCACCCCAGCGGATCGCCAGCGCGACATGGCAGAGCGCGGTGCCGACCATCACCAGCGCCAGCCAGCGATGGAGGAAACGCCAGGAGGCCATCAGCGCGGTCAGGTCGTTGAGGCGCTCGAGGCGGTCGGCCTCGCGCAGGATCGCGGCGAGCTGCGGCAGGACGCGCGAGCGCGTGGCGGCGTCGGGCTCGGCCTGCTCGAAGCGCGCGCGCCAGGCGCGGGCGGTCGCGCGCGATGCGGCGTCGCCCAGCAGGACGCCGCGAAGCGCCCGCAGCTTCGAGCCGGTCGTGACCGGGGTTGCGGCCGGCCGTTCGAGCGGCGGGAGGCCGAGCTCGGCGAGGCGCGCGCGCAGGGTCTCGAAGCGTGCGTGCGCCTCGTCCAGCGACAGCGCGTGCCCCTCGCGCGTCCGCGGGATCTGGGCGAGGACGTAGCGGCCGATCAAGCCGGTCACGAGGACGATGCCGAGGGCGGCGCTGGCCATGGTGGCCGACGCGCTGCGGAAATCGCCCGCGGAATGGAGCGCGACGCAGCCGCCGGCGAGAAGACCCGAGACGACGTGGAGGTCGAGCCAGCTGCGGATCGAGCCGGCCCAGCTGGCGGCGAGGAGCCGACGGCGAACGAGGTAGAGCAGGTTCAGGAGGATCAGCGCGACGGCGATGACCCCCAGCGCAAGCCCGAGGGGGCCGCTGGAGCGCAGTCGTTCATGGCGCGAATCGAGCGCCTGGACCGCGAGCGGGGCCTGGTAGTAGCTGCACTCCCGCCATGCAAGGAGTGCCAGCGCGAGCAAACCTGACGTGAGCAGGATCGACGCCACGAGCGGCGTGCGGCGCGGTCGTTCGGGCGATGGCGGCATGCCGTTCACGGGCGGAGAAGCCCTCGGGCCCAAGATACGGACACGACGGTCCGGGGGAAGCGGACGCATCGCTCCCTGGTCGCGCCCGCTGGTCACGAAGCGCGCGGCGAGCCTCTTCGCAGCCCGCGTACCAAGTCGTTCCCGTGAGCGGGCGCTCTTTCCCGCAGCTGGTCCGTGCCGGTTCGCGCCGCCCGAATCAGCGGCGCGGCAGGATCATCGTGGTCGCAGGCGGGCGTGGCGGATCTGGACCGAGCCGGGCGCGTCGGCGGGGAGCTCGAAGCCGATGCCGCCGGCTGCCGGGCCGTCGCGGTCCTCGTTGTCGACGGTGATCGAGCCGTTGAGGCGCACGGTGATCCGGTCGCCGCGTGCCTCGATCAGGAAGTGGTTCCAGCCGGTGCGCTCGGGCAGCGGCCACCAGATCTCCTGGCGCGGCTGGACGATCACGCCGCGGCCGCCGAGGTCGCGCAGCCGACCCCACGCGCTGCGGCCGCCGTCGACGGCATAGCCGCGCGTCCCCTGCCCCTGCGCACCCGCATCGCTCCGGAACCAGCAGGAGTAGAGCTGCTCCTTGTCGCCGAGGCGCGCCTCGAACTCGAAGGCGAAGTCGGCCGGAGCGCTGATCACGGCGGCGCCGCCCGCGGTCGCCGGGAGCGCCTGCCACGCCGCCGCCTTCGCCGGCTCGACGATCTTCGGCGCCAAGAGCCAAGCGGTGAGGTCGGCGATCTGCTCGTAGCTCAGCGCGTCGAGCAGCCCCTCCGGCATCACCGACTTGGTGGCCGGCCGGCGCCGCTCGATCTGCTCCGCCTTGAGGTCGACCTGCTCGCCGCGCAGGTCGACGAGCAGCACGTGGCGCTCGTCCGCGACCAGCGGCATGCCGGAGACGATGTCGCCGTTCTTCAGGATCACGTTCAGGCCGCGGTACTGGTCGGAGATCGTGCGCGACGGCGCGAGGATCGACTCGAGCAGGTCGCGCGGCCCGAAGCGCGCGCCGATCGTGGTGAGGTCGGGTCCGACCGCCTTGCCCCACGACCCGCGCAGGTGGCACTTCGAGCAGAGCTCCTGGAACAGGAGTCCGCCGTCGGGCAGCGAGCGGTGCGGCGCGTCCAGCGTCCGCTCGACGAAGGTCAGCACCCGGTCGAACTCGCGCGGCTCTGCCGCCGCCGCCGGCGCCGCGGCCGCC